>Ga0210086_1000326_pt1 | contig 29216 bp, 27 predicted proteins | sample China_Galinas_PW_3_FD_184867 | JGI IMG/M metagenome (GOLD analysis project Ga0210086, IMG submission 184867) | Wetland microbial communities from San Francisco Bay, California, USA, that impact long-term carbon sequestration - China_Galinas_PWB_D2... | ecosystem: Environmental > Aquatic > Marine...
GACAGCCGCCCCCGATCCCGAGGACGCTGGCCACACCGCCTTCGACGGTGTAAGGGCGTCGGCGGGATCGCCCCGCCAATTACCGGATTTGTTGCCGTTCGGAAATGACCCTCAAGGAAAAAGAATCCGGCCCGCAGCCGATCGACCGGCTGCCGATGATCATCGACATCTACGGCCGGGTCATGGCCGGGGTGTTGATGATCCTCGGGCTGCGCCAGTGGGCGATCATCCTGGGCGTTATCCAGGGTAGCGCCGGCATGTTCGAAGCGATGCCGACGCCATGGAAACTCGCCACCATGCATCTCGCTGTCGTCGATCTGGTCGCTTCAGTCGGCCTCTGGCAGCGGGTGGCCTGGGGCAATGTGGTGTGGGTCTATGCCGCCGTCGCCGAAGTCGCGATGCACACCGTCTTCATCGGCACCTTCGGCAGCGATCTGCCCATCGTCGCGTTCCACATTGTCACTGTGGCCGTATACTTTGCATTATTGATGTTGGAACGGCGACTTGGGGGAAACTGATTCGGGCTATCTCCCTAAGTCTTTGAAACGGAAAAGCTATTTCCCAACAATTCGCATTGAAATTGAAGCAAGTCGGTAAGCCCCGATTAATCTTGAAGTTTAAGCGGATTTTCAGCGCCCGCCCGTAGAGTGCTGCATAGCTCAGGTGGGAGCATACCTGCCGGGAAACAGCGAGGCAGAGTGAAATGGCAAATCTCAAAGGGGCAGCGGAAGCTGTTCCCGCTCCGAAGCAGAGCGTGGACATCAAGCCTCTCTATCTTGAGGCTCTGACGTTGGTCGAGCGGCTCCATCGCCGCCTGCTCGATGTGATCAAGGACGAGTTCGACCGCTCGGGACGCTCGGACGTTAACGCCGTCCAGGCTCTGCTCCTATTCAACATCGGCGGATCGGAACTGACGGCCGGTGAATTGCGGACCCGCGGGTACTACCTTGGCTCCAACGTCTCGTACAACCTGAAGAAGTTGGTCGAGATGGGCTACATTCACCACCAGCGCTCGCGGATGGACCGCCGCTCGGTGCGGGTCAGCCTGACAGACAAGGGCCGCGAGATCGCCGGGATCGTGAACGCCCTCTATGAGCGCCACGTCCGCTCGATTGACCAGGTCGGCGGCATCGCCGCAGACGACTTCCGGAACCTCAATCGCTCGCTGCAGCGACTTGAGCGGTTCTGGACGGACCAGATTCTCTATCGACTCTAGGCGAACCAACCGGAAGATCGGCAATGAGGGGAACCCGGCTGCGGCCGGGTTCTTCTTGCGCTCTCGCGAGCGTGGCACTTCGGTCACAGTGGCGGCGCGGCGACCGTCGCCCGTCGACGGGAGACACGAAAGCGCCATATTAACCCCCAGAAAGGATAGTGCTGAGTAGAGTGGTCGTCAGGGGCTTGCCGACAGGAGGGGAAGGTCGTGTGCCGATGGGCGGCAGCGCGATCGAAATCGCCAGGTCGGGCTCCATCGGACAGCGTTATCGAAATGCCTCGCCGAATGGATGGTCGCGTTATGAGCATTGCCAATTCCGTCTTCAAGCGCGCCGGCCTCCCGGCGTCCGTCGTCGTTGTCGCATTCGCCTTTTCCGTGGGTTCGGCGGCCGCCATGGATCCGATCCAGGAGGTGCTGCAACAACGCGCCGCCGAATGGTCGGACGGATTTGACCCAGCGGTCGTCAGCGCGCCTGACGTTCGCACCAGCGTGCCGATCATGTCGGCCGACACCCTTCAGGCGATGCAGCAGGCGATCGCCGAGTACTCGGACATTGTCGCCAGGGGCGGATGGCCGGTGGTTCCGGCCGAACAGGCGCTGCGGATCGGGGCCAAAGGGCCGGCTGTCTCGGCGCTTCGTCAGCGGCTGATTATCTCGGGCGATCTCGAAGCCAATATGGGGGTCTCGGAGGCCTTCGACTCGTACGTCGACGCTGCCGTGAAGCGGTTCCAGGCACGCCATGGCGTTCCCGCCGACGGGGTAGTCGGCAACTCGACCTTCGCCGCCCTCAACGTGCCGGCCGCCGTGCGGCTCAACCAGCTCGCCACCAATCTCACTCGGCTGAACGTGCTGGTCGACCGGCTGCCGAAGGACCGCTTTGTGATGGTCAACATTCCGGCCGCCGCCGTGGAGGCGGTCGAGGACGGGCGGGTGGTGTCGCGCCACACCGCCATCGTCGGCAAGGTCGACCGGCCGTCGCCGATCGTCAATTCGCGAATCACCGAGATCAATTTCCATCCGTTCTGGACGGTCCCGGCAAGCATTATCCGGCGGGATCTGATCCCGATCATGCAGAAGCAGCCGGACTATCTTTCCGAGTATCATATCCGCATCTACGACCAACGCGGGAACGAACTGCAGTCGACGCAGATCGACTGGAATACGGACGAGGCGACCAAATACATGTTTCGTCAGGATCCCGGCGACTTCAATTCCCTCGGGGTGGTCAAGATCAACTTCCCGAGCCCCGACGGCGTCTATATGCACGACACACCGCACAAAGGGCTGTTCAACGACGAGTATCGCTTCGACTCTTCGGGATGCGTTCGCGTCCAGAACATTCGCGAGCTGATCATCTGGCTGCTCAAGGACACGCCCGGCCAGACCCAGGACGTGATCGACGGCGAACTGCATGGTGGCGAGCGACTCGACGTCAACCTGGCGAAGCCGGTTCCGCTGTTCTGGACCTATTTGACCGCCTGGGCGGCGACCGACGGGGCGGTGAATTTCCGCAACGACATCTACGGGCTGGACGGTCTCGAGCAGTACACCGCGCAGGCCGGCACGCCGCTCTAGTTTCTCGGAGCACAAAGGCTAGGGGCGGCCAGGGGTGTCCTTGGCGCGCCGGTTGTCTATGTGTTAAGGCGAACGCCGCCGGCGCGCCGGAGGCCGAGCGCGCCGGCGGAGGCGTCAATCTTCTTTCCCGCCGACAGGAATCGACCGATGTCCTTGACCGAAAACGTTGCGCATGCAGGCCCCGACTCCGGCTTCTTCACCGCCGCGCTGGCGGAAAGCGATCCTGAAGTCGCCGATGCGATCGGCAAGGAGCTGAAGCGGCAGCAGGATGACATCGAGCTGATCGCCTCGGAGAACATCGTTTCCCGTGCGGTGCTGGAAGCGCAGGGCTCTGTCCTCACCAACAAGTACGCCGAGGGTTACCCCGGCAAGCGCTACTATGGCGGTTGCGAGTTCGTCGATATCGCCGAGACGCTGGCCATCGAGCGGGCGAAGAAGCTGTTCGGCTGCGCCTTCGCCAATGTGCAGCCTCATTCCGGCAGCCAGATGAACCAGGCCGTCTTCCTCGCCCTGCTGGAGCCGGGCGACACGTTCATGGGCCTCGATCTGGCCGCGGGTGGACACCTTTCTCACGGTTCTCCGGTCAACGTTTCGGGGAAGTGGTTCAAGGTGGCGCCGTATGGCGTCCGGCGGGACGATCATCTCATCGACCACAATGAGGTTGAGCGAATCGCCCGCGAGGCGAAGCCGAAATTGATCATTGCTGGCGCCACCGCCTATTCCCGCATCTGGGACTTCAAGCGTTTCCGCGAGATCGCCGATTCAGTCGGGGCGTATCTGGTCGTCGACATGGCCCATTTCGCCGGTCTGGTGGCGGGCGGGGCACATCCTTCGCCGTTCCCGCACGCCCACGTGGTCACCTCGACGACCCACAAATCATTGCGCGGTCCGCGCGGCGGCATCATCCTCACCAATGACGAGGCGCTCGCCAAGAAGATCAACTCAGCGGTGTTTCCGGGGCTGCAGGGCGGCCCGCTGATGCATGTCATCGCGGCGAAGGCGGTGGCGCTTGGCGAGGCGCTGCGGCCCGACTTCAAGGTCTACGCGAAGAATGTCGTCGACAACGCACGGGCGCTTGCCGAAACGCTGCGGAGCGCCGGCTTCGATATCGTCTCCGGCGGCACCGACAATCACCTGATGCTGGTGGATCTCCGGCCGAAGCGCCTCAAGGGCAACGTCTCGGAAAAGGCGCTTGTTCGCGCCGGGCTCACCTGCAACAAGAACGGCATACCGTTCGATCCGGAGAAGCCGTTCGTCACCTCGGGCATTCGGCTCGGCACGCCGGCCGGCACGACGCGCGGCTTCGGCATCGCCGAGTTCCGCCAGATCGGTCAGCTCGTCGCGGAAGTGCTTGACGCCGTCGCCCAGTCCGAGGATGGAGCGGCGCCGCTCATCGAGGCGGCGGTCAGGGAAAAGGCCCATGCGTTGACCGTGCGATTCCCAATCTATCCCGGCTAAGTCAGTCAGGGAGAACGGGCCACCGGCTATGCGCTGCCCCTATTGCGGCAATCCCGATACGCAGGTGAAGGATTCGCGTCCTTCCGAGGACAATACGGCCATCCGTCGGCGGCGCGTTTGCACCGATTGCGGCGGGCGCTTCACCACCTTCGAGCGGGTTCAACTGAGAGAGCTGATGGTGGTGAAGCGGAACAACCGTCGAGTGCCGTTTGATCGCGACAAGCTCATGCGGTCGGTCCAGGTGGCGCTGCGCAAGCGGCAGGTCGACCCGGACCGGGTCGAGCGGATGGTCAACGGCATCGTCCGCCAGTTGGAGAGTTCGGGGGAAAGCGACATCCCGTCGGAGAAGATCGGCCATCTCGTCATGGAAGGGCTGCGCGGGCTCGACACCGTCGCCTTCGTCCGTTTCGCCTCGGTCTACAAGAATTTCCGAGAGGCCAAGGACTTCGAGGCTTTCGTCGGCGAGCTGGCGGGGGCACCTGTCGAGGACAGTGAAGGTGAAAACGCTGACCGCGCGTGACCCCGGCGCCGCACCCGGCGCTTCGGCCGAGCTCGATCGGCGGTTGATGGCCTCGGCGTTGCGGATCGGTCGCCGCAATCTCGGCCAGACGCATCCCAATCCGGCGGTGGGCGCGCTGATCGTCCGGATGGAAGGCGGTCAGCCCATCGTGGTCGGTCGCGGCTGGACGGCCGAGGGCGGACGGCCGCACGCCGAAACCATTGCCCTGGCCGAGGCCGGCGCGGCGACGCGCGGCGCCACTGCCTACGTGACCCTCGAGCCTTGTTCGCACAACAGCAAGACGCCGCCCTGCGCCAACGCCCTGGTTGCCGCCGGCGTGGCACGGGTGGTGATGACCATCGACGATCCCGATCCGCGCGTTGCCGGCGAGGGCAGGGCGGCCCTGGAAAAGGCCGGGATCACCGTCACCACCGGCGTGCTCGCCGCCGAGGCGACTCACGACCACGCCGGCCACATCTCTTGCGTGACCAAGGGACGCCCGCACGTGCTGCTGAAGCTGGCGGTTTCGGCGGACGGCATGATCGGTCGCCGCGAGGGCGAGCGGATGATGATCACCGGCAGGCCCGCGCTCACTGCGGTTCAGACGATGCGCGCCGAGTCGGATGCCGTCATGATCGGCATCGGCACCGTGCTTGTCGACGATCCGCGCCTGACGGTGCGGCTGCCGGGGCTCGAGAAGCGCTCGCCCAAGCGCATCGTCCTCGATCCATCGGCGCGGTTGCCGCTCGGCTCGCGCCTTGTCACCACGACCGCGGCGGTGCCGGTGGTTGCCATCGTCGGTCCGGCGGCCACCGAGGAGCGCAAGTCAGCACTGGCGGAGGCGGGCGTCGAGGTGATCGAGACCTCGGACGGGCCGAACGGGCTGAACCTGCACGAGGCGCTTGCCATCCTGGGCGGGCAGGGGATGACCCGGGTGCTGGTTGAAGGCGGCGCGCGAGTCGCTGCATCGTTTCTGGCGGAGGATCTTCTCGACGAGATCATCCTGTTTCGCGCGCCCGTGGTGGTTGGTGCGGATGGGGTCCGCGCGCTGGAGGGCTACGCGCTCTCGGCCATCGAGCGCAGCCCAAGATACCGCCAAATCGATGCCGCAATCGTCGGCGACGACCAGATGCGGCGTTATTTGCGAACGTGAGCGGGGCGGCCTGATGTTCACCGGAATCATCACCGAAGTCGGATCCATCATCGGCGACGGCCAGCGGAACGACGTGCGGCGGATTGCCATTGCCTGCAAGATGAAGCCTGAGGATCTGGTGATCGGCGGATCGATCGCCTGCAACGGCATCTGCCTTACCGTGGTCTCGCGGGACGGGGCGGAGGGTGGCGAAACCGTCTTCGAGGTCGACGCCGCCCCGGAGACGCTGGATGTGACGACAGCGTCGGAGTGGGACGTGGGACGGCGCCTCAACCTGGAGCGCCCGCTGAAGGTCGGCGACGAGCTGTCCGGCCATCTGGTGACGGGGCATGTCGATGCGGTGGTGAAGGTCGCCGAACGCGAGGATCTCGGCGAGACGACGCGGTTCTGGTTCGAGATGCCGGGGAATGTCTCGCGCTTCGTGGCGAGCAAGGGCTCGGTCACCCTCGACGGGACGTCGCTGACGGTGAATTCGGTCGACGGCAACCGCTTCGACTGCCTGCTGATCCCGCACACCCTTCAGGTGACGAACTGGAATGAGCGCAAGAAAGGCGACGGGGTCAACCTTGAGGTCGACCTCATCGCGCGCTACCTCGCTCGCCTGACCGAGACCGCGAGCAATACTGCCAACGCCGCGTAGCCTGGTCGACCGCACCAGCCACCTTTGCTGCCGGTCGTCCAGCCGCGGAGATTTCTGACTGGACAAGCCAGGCGTCGCGTGGTTGCTCTCCGGCTTTCATGAACTCTGCCATGCCACACCTATTGATCATCGACGCGCGCTTCTACGAGGATATCGCCGACGAGCTGGTGAGGGGCGCCGTCGGCGCACTCGAAGCGGCCGGGGCTAGCCACGACCGGCTGTCGGTGCCCGGCGCCTTCGAGGTGCCGGCGACGCTGTCGATGGCGATTGAGGCGATGGAAAGCGGCAAGGTCCGCTACGACGGCTTCGTCCTGCTCGGCTGCGTCATTCGCGGCGAAACCAGCCACTACGACATCGTTGCCGGTGAATCCGGGCGCGCCATCATGGACCTTTCGGTGGGCGACGGGCTGGCCGTCGGCTACGGCATCCTTACCGTGGAGACTCGCGATCAGGCGTGGGCGAGGGCGCGTGTCGACGGACCGAACAAAGGCGGCGGGGCCGCGGAAGCCGCGCTTGCGATGATTGCCGTCCGCGAGAAGCTCGGTCTCGATCCATGACCGGCGAAGGCAAACCGTCGTCGGCGCGACCGGCCAACCGCAGGGGCGCGGCGCGGCTTGCCGCCGTGCAGGCGCTCTACCAGATGGAATTGAGCGGGGCGACGCTGCCGGAGGTGCTGGCCGAGTTCGAGTCGTACCGCCTCGGCAAGGAGGTGGATGGCGACCGCTACCGGGACGCGGATCCCGCGTTCTTCCGCGATATCGTGTCGGGTGTGGTGCGCGACCAGCGGACCCTCGATCCCGCCATCCACCAGTCGTTGACGCCGGGTTGGCCGCTTGCCCGCATCGACGCGACGCTGCGGGCGATTCTGCGCTCCGGCGCGCATGAGCTCGCCAGCCGGCGCGATATCCCGGCGCGGGTGGTGATCAGCGAATATATCGACGTCGCCCGAGCCTTCTTCGACGCCGATGCGGCGGGGATGGTGAACGCGGTGCTCGACAAGCTCGCCCGCAGCTACCGCCCGGCCGAGTTCCTGACGCCCGAGCAGACGTGATCATGGCCGAGCGTCCCGGCGAATTTGCGCTGATCGACCGCTATTTCCGGCCACTTGCGTCCGACCCCGGCGCCTTCAGCCTCGCTGATGACGTGGCGGTCTATGTACCGCGGGACGGTGAGGATGTCGTGCTCAAGGCCGACCTGATCGCCGAGGGAGTCCATTTCTTCGCCGACGACCCGCCGGCTGCCATCGCGGCCAAGGCGCTCAGGGTCAATCTCTCCGACCTCGCTGGCAAGGGCGCCGAGCCGATCGGATATCTTCTGTCGCTGGCCCTCAAACCTGACTGGACCGAGGACTGGCTCCGTGATTTCGCGGCCGGGTTGGAGGCGGATCAGAAGCGCTTCGGCTTGTCGCTGTTCGGCGGGGATACCAACCGTTCCGCAGGCGGGCTGACGGTGTCGGTCGCCGCTTTCGGACGGGTTCCCGCCGCCTCGATCGTTCGTCGGTCGGGGGCCGCACCCGGCGACCTCGTCTTCGTGTCGGGAACCGTCGGCGATGCCGCGCTCGGCCTCCGCATCCGGCTGGGCACCATCGACGCGATGCCAGCGGGAAAGGCGGCGGACCATCTGCTCGACCGCTATCTGTTGCCCCAGCCGCGGGTCGAGCTTGCTGCGACCTTGCGGCGCTACGCGACCAGCGCGCTCGACATCTCCGATGGGCTGGTCGGCGACTTCGCGCACATCTGCGATGTGTCAGGGGTCGGGGGCGAGATCGAGGCGTCGACGTTGCCGCTTTCTGCCGGAGCTCGCATGCTTGCCGACAGCGATCCGACGGCGCTTGCCACAATTCTCACCGGCGGCGACGACTACGAGATCCTGGCGACCGTGCCCGAGCCTGACGCCGAAGCCTTTGCCGAGGACGCGGCCGAGGCTGGCGTTCCGGTGACCCGCATCGGGCGGGTCGTGGAAGGCAAGTCACCGCCGGTGGTGCTCGACGGCGAGGGTCGGCCGCTGCCGCTCGACCACATGAGCCACGTGCATTTCTAGGCGACTGGGCGGGTGTGCGAGCGCTATAGTTGCCTCCCGGAGGACACACCGTGACCGACGAGACACTTCAGGCAGCCCCCGATGCGGAGGATTCGCAGGCGCGCCGGAATGCGATCGTGCTGTCGGCCGCGGCGGCGATCAATGGCGCGGCTCCGCCGGTTGCGATCACGCTCGGCGGTCTGGCCGGCCTCTATCTCCTCGGTCCGGACAAGTCGCTCGCCACGCTGCCGGTGAGCGGCTTCAATCTCGGCGTCGCGCTTGGCGCCGTTCCGGCGGCCATGCTGATGCGCCGGATCGGGCGACGCCTTGGCTTCATGGCCGGTACGCTGTTCGGTATTGCCGGCGGCATCATCGCTGCCACGGCGGTGATCCTCTCCCAGTTCTGGATCCTGCTGGTCGGGTTTCTCGCCGTCGGTCTGGCGACCTCCTTCAACCAGCAATACCGCTTCGCCGCGGCCGACAGCGGCGACGAGGCGTTTCGCGCCCGTGCCATCTCGTGGGTGATGATGAGCGGCATCGCCGCGGCGATCATCGGCCCGCAGACGGTGATCTTCACTCGCGACCTTTTGCGGCCGATCCCCTTCGCCGGCGCGTTCTTCGCCATGTCAGTGCTGGCGACGATGGGCCTCGGCATCGTCTCGCTGCTCGGCGGGCCCGCCCGCGAGGCGCCGAGGCATATTGCCGCCAGCGGCGGCCGGCCGCTCTCGGAAATCGTCCGCCAGCCGCGCCTGATCGTTGCGGTGCTCTGCGGCATGGGATCCTATGCGCTGATGGCGCTGGTGATGACCGCCGCGCCGCTCGCCATGGTTGCTTGCGGGCTCGGCGAGGACAATGCGGCGCTCGGCATCCAGTGGCATGTGCTCGCGATGTTCGGTCCGAGCTTCATCACCGGCGCGCTGATCGCGCGCTTCGGGGTCGAGGCGATCATCACTGTCGGTATGGCGTTGCTCGCCGCGTGCGGCGCAGTAGCGCTCACGGGCATCAACCTGGCGCACTTCTGGCTGGCCTTGATCCTGCTCGGCGTCGGCTGGAATTTCGGCTTCATCGGTGCCACCACAATGCTGACGCAGACCTATCGGCCGGAGGAGCGGAGCAAGGTCCAGGGGCTCAACGATTTCTTCGTCTTCAGCTCCGTCGCCATCGCGTCCTTCAGCTCCGGCAGCCTGTTCAGCGCGTTCGGCTGGGAGCGGATCGCGGTCATGGTCTTCCCGGTGGTCGGGGTCTGTCTCGCCGGGCTGCTCGTGGCAGTCTTCGCCAAACGGCGAATGACGGTCTGAGGCGGCCGGCCGAAAGTCTTGACGGCCGCTTTGTGACAGGCCATACCCACGCCGGCTCATAACCGGCCGAGGCAGGGCGGCCCGGTTGATTCCCACGCAAACAGGCGTCGCTGGCCAGTTTTTCCGGGTCGAACGGACCTACGGACAAAGAGGAACACCGTGATCTACGTCATTATTGTCTGCGCTCTCCTTTCCATTGCCTACGCGATCTGGGCGGCGCAGTCGGTGCTCGCCGCCGATGCCGGCTCGGCCCGCATGCAGGAGATCGCCGGCGCTATTCAGGAGGGGGCCACCGCCTATCTCCGGCGCCAATATACGACGATTGCCCTGGTCGGCGTGGTCGTCTTCATCATCGTTGCCTGGCTTCTGTCGATCACGGTGGCGATCGGCTTCCTGATCGGCGCGATCCTCTCCGGCTCGGCCGGCTTCATCGGCATGATGGTGTCGGTGCGCGCCAATGTCCGGACGGCACAGGCCGCCAGCCAGAGCCTTTCCGCCGGGCTTGCCATCGCCTTCCGCTCAGGGGCGATCACGGGACTTCTGGTTGCAGGTCTGGCACTGCTCGGCGTTTCCGTCTACTTCCTCGTCCTCACCGAGTTCCTCGGCTACGGGATTGGCGACCGGATCGTCGTCGACGCCTTGGTCGCGCTCGGTTTCGGCGCCTCGCTCATCTCGATCTTCGCCCGTCTTGGCGGCGGCATCTTCACCAAGGGCGCCGATGTCGGCGGCGATCTGGTCGGCAAGGTGGAAGCGGGAATCCCGGAGGACGACCCGCGGAATCCGGCGACGATCGCCGACAATGTCGGCGACAATGTCGGCGACTGCGCCGGCATGGCGGCCGACCTCTTCGAGACCTATGCGGTGACGGTCGTCGCCACCATCGTGCTGGCGTCGATCTTCTTCGCCGGAACCGACTATGCGTTCTCCTCGATGATCTATCCGCTGGCGATCGGCGCCGCCTGCGTCGTCACCTCGATCATCGGCACGTTCTTCGTGCGCCTCGGCGCCAACGGCTCGATCATGGGCGCGCTCTACAAGGGCTTCGTCGCCACGGCCGTCCTGTCGTTGATTGTGCTTTATCCCGTTACCTGGGTGGTCTTCGGCTCGATGTACGAGCCGCTCGGCGAGGTCGGCTTCCGCGCCATCGACCTTTACCTGTGCGGCATTGCCGGGCTTGTGGTGACAGGCCTGATCATCTGGATCACCGAGTATTACACCGGCACGAACTTCCGGCCCGTGCAGGCAATCGCCCGGGCATCGATCACCGGCCACGGGACCAATGTCATCCAGGGTCTCGCGGTGTCGCTTGAATCGACAGCGTTGCCGGCGATCGTCATCATTGCCGGCATCCTCGTCGCCAACGCGCTGGCGGGCCTGTTCGGCATTGCGATCGCGGTGACCACCATGCTGGCGCTGGCGGGGGTGGTGGTGGCGCTCGACGCCTTCGGGCCGGTCACCGACAATGCCGGCGGCATCGCTGAGATGGCAGGCCTGCCGGACGAAGTGCGGAAGTCGACCGACGCCCTCGATGCGGTGGGCAACACCACCAAGGCCGTCACCAAGGGCTATGCGATCGGTTCGGCCGGCCTCGGTGCGCTGGTGCTCTTCGCAGCCTACACCGAGGATCTCAAGCATTTCGTCTCGGATCCGACGGCATTCCCCTATTTCACGGGGGTCGATCCCAACTTCTCGCTCGCCAACCCCTACGTGGTCGTTGGCCTGCTGTTCGGCGGGCTGCTGCCATACCTTTTCGGCGGCATCGCGATGACCGCCGTCGGGCGCGCCGGCGGCGCCATCGTCGAGGAGGTGCGTCGCCAGTTCAAGGCGAAGCCGGGCATCATGCAGGGCACGGAAAAGCCCGACTACGGGGCGGCGGTGGACCTTCTGACCAAGTCGGCGATCAAGGAAATGATCGCCCCGTCGTTGCTTCCGGTGCTTTCGCCGATCGTCATCTTCGTTGTCATCAACTGGATCGGGGGCCGCTCGGCAGCCTTCTCGGCGCTCGGCGCAATGCTCCTTGGCGTCATCGTCACCGGCCTGTTCGTGGCGATCTCGATGACGGCGGGCGGCGGCGCATGGGACAACGCCAAGAAGTACATCGAGGACGGCAACTACGGCGGCAAGGGCTCGGAGGCCCACAAGGCAGCCGTTACCGGCGACACCGTCGGCGACCCCTACAAGGACACGGCCGGGCCGGCGGTCAACCCGATGATCAAGATCACCAACATCGTCGCGCTTCTCCTGCTCGCCGTGCTGTCGCACTGATCGGGACGACGCAAGAATCAGAAGGCCCGCCAGCGATGGCGGGCTTTTTTCGTCCGCTGGGCCGTTGTCGCGAAAGCTGTGCTATTTCCGACCGAGCAGGCCGCCAAGCACCTGCTTGAGGAAGCTTTCGTCACGGCCGGCCGTGGGCGTCGTCCGGCTGACGAAATCGAACACCTTGCCGTCCTTCAGGCCGTAGTCGGCAATCCGGGTGACCTTGTCGTTATCGTCGAAATAGACCGCGAGCACCCGCTGGTCGACGACGCGGTCGGGCATGAACGCGACGCTCTGCCGCCGGGTCTGGCTGATATAATAGTAAGCCTCGCCGCCGAAATTCCCGGTGGTCGAGGGAGAGCCAAGGGCGATCAGCACCTGGTCCTTGCTCGATCCGATCGGCACCTGCTCGAGCGCGACCTGGGAAATCACATAGCCATGTTTGGATGTGCTGCCGAGCCCTTGAGTGCCAACACAGCCGGTCGCTCCGATGGCCAGGCTCAACGCTGCCGCCAACCCCAGGCGACGGCGGGCGCCGCCGAAAATATCGCCCAAATCACTGCTCATCCCGGCGTTTCCCCTAGCCTGCGCGCGGTCGACTTGCAACATAGTTCGGCCGCTGTCCAGCCCCCGTACCGCTCTTGAAGGAGAGCAGATCGATGATTGGCCGCCTGTTCCGACGACGACGCACCGATCCGGACATACCAGCGGTGCTTTACGGCGCGATCGTGGCGCAGGCCCGCCAGCCGGCGCTCTATCGTGATTTCGGCGTTGACGATAGCGTCGACGGCCGATTCGAGGCTGTCGTCCTGCATACCGTGCTTGTTTTGCGCCGGTTCGAGGCCGGCGACGAGGAATTGCGGGCAGCCGGACAGGCGGTTTTCGACCTGTTTTGCTCCGAGATGGACCGCTCGCTGCGGGAGATGGGGGTCGGCGACCTGTCGGTGCCGAAGCGGATGCGCAAGATCGGCGAGGTCTACTACGGGCGGGCCGCCGCCTATGATTCGGCGCTTTCCGCCGGCGACGAGGCGGCCCTTGCCAAGGCGATCCGGCGCAGCGTGCCGGCGGCGAAAGGCGGCGAGGTGGCGGCCGGCCTGCTCGCCGCTTATATGAAGGCGACGGCCACGGTGCTGGCGGCAACGCCGAAAGCCTCACTCATGGAAGCGAGACTGCCGTTCGCCGATCTGGCCGCCCCCCTGTCCCCAGAGAAGACCCATGACCACCAGGCCGCTGCTCGTCACAACGATTGACGTCGATTCAATCCCGGCGACGGGCCACGCCGTGCGGATCGAGGCCGGTCCGTCCGAGCGGCAGGCGATCGCCCGCGAATACGGCCTGCTCGAGGTTCGCTCGCTGAGTGCTGACCTCGAAGTCACCCGCGGGACAGATAGATCGGTGACAGTTACCGGGCCGATTCGCGCGGAAATCGTTCAGACTTGCGTGGTCAGCCTCGAGCCGGTGGCGCAGTCGATCGAAGAGGAGATCGATGTCCGATATGTCGCGGGTGGAGAGGCCGGACAGTCGGCGCGTAAACCCGGTGCGGAAGTCCGCGTCGACCCGAACGCCGAGCCGCCGGAACTCCTGGGCGGCGACGAGCTTGACCTCGGTGCGCTGGTGCTGGAGCATTTTGCGCTGGGGATCGACCCGTATCCGAAGGCGCCCGGAGCCGAGCTGCCGGCCGAGCCGGACGATACCGTTGGCACGCCGACCGAGTCGCCGTTCGCGGTGCTCGCCCGGCTGACGAACCGCGAATAGCAGCAACGGTCTCGGCGGTTTTCCGGTATGAATCCTTTGTCTCATAGCCCCAAGCTAGTATGGTCGCCGTCTTGCCACCGTCGGGGTCCCGCGGGCGGAGGCAGTCGAGGCTCAATCGACGTTGGATTGAATGGCGGCAGACGTAACCGTATCTCTTGACGCGATGGGCGGCGACGAAGGGGTCGAGCTGGTCATTCCGGGGGCTGCCAAGGCGCTCACTCGCCGCCCCGACCTCCGCTTCCGGCTGTTCGGTGACGAGAAGGCCGTCGAGCCCGTGCTCGCGCGGTATCCCAAGGTGCGCGAGGCGTCGACCTTCGAGCATTGCGAAATTGCCGTCCGGATGGATGACAAGCCAAGCCAGGCGTTGCGGCAGGGCCGTCGCCGCTCGAGCATGTGGCGGGCGATCGAGGCGGTGAAGAAGGGTGAGGCCGACTTCGCGGTCTCGGCGGGCAATACCGGCGCCCTGATGGCGATGGCGAAGTTCTGCCTGCGCACGGCGGCGGAGATCGACCGGCCGGCAATCGCGGCGCTATGGCCGACCATACGCGGCGAGAGTGTCGTGCTCGACGTCGGCGCGACCATTGGCGCGGACGCCCAGCAGCTTTTCGATTTCGCCGTGATGGGCGGGGCGATGGCGCGGGCAGTGTTCGACCTCGATCGGCCGACAGTGGGACTGCTCAATATCGGCGTCGAGGAGGTGAAGGGGCTGGAAGGCGTTCGCGAGGCCGGTCAGCTGCTGAGGGATGCCAACCTGCCCAACATCGAGTATGTCGGCTTCGTCGAAGGCGACGATCTTGGCAAGGGAACCGTGGATGTCGTTGTGACCGAGGGTTTTTCCGGCAATATCGCACTCAAGACGGCGGAGGGCACCGCCAAGCAGATTGCGACCTATCTGCGGGCCGCCATGAGCCGCACGCTGCTCGCGCGGATCGGCTACTTCCTCGCCAGGGACGCCTTCAACCGGCTGCGTGAAAAGATGGACCCGAGACGCGGCAATGGCGGCGTCTTCCTCGGCCTGAACGGCATCGTCATCAAGAGCCATGGCGGTACCGATGCGGAAGGATTCGCCACCGCGGTCGAGCTTGGCTACAGCATGGTCCGCAACCGGCTCCTGGACAAGATCAACAGCGACCTCACCGGGTACTATCAGCCGGAGACGCCGGCTTCGGCTGCCGCTGTCGCGCGCGCGGGTGCTGCGTGAGCACGACCCGTTCGGTAGTTCTCGGATGCGGTGGCTATCTGCCTGAGAAGGTGATGACCAACAACGAGCTGTCGAAGCTCGTTGACACCTCGGACGAGTGGATCACTCAGCGCACCGGAATCCGGGAGAGACATATCGCCGCCGACGGCGAGGTGACCTCCGACCTCGCTCTGCAGGCGGCCCGCTCGGCGCTCGAAGCGGCGCGGCTGACGCCGGCCGACATCGATCTGATCGTGATGGCCACCGCGACGCCCGACAACACCTTTCCGGCTTCCGCGGTGACGGTGCAGCAGGAACTCGGCATGCAGCACGGCGCCGCGTTCGATCTGCAGGCGGTCTGCTCCGGCTTTCTTTTCGCGCTGTCGACGACCGATGCGATGATCCGTTCCGGCCAGGCCCGGAGGGCGCTGGTGATCGGCGCCGAGACGTTTTCCCGGATCCTCGACTGGGAGGACCGCGCCACCTGCGTTCTGTTCGGCGACGGTGCCGGCGCGGTGGTTGTCAGTGGCGAGCCGCAGCCCGGGTGGCGGAGCGACCGCGGCGTGCTCAGCGCGCACCTGCGCTCGGATGGACGCTTCAAGGAGATGCTCTATGTCGACGGCGGGCCGTCGTCGACCCGCACCGTCGGGCACCTCCGTATGGAGGGCCGTGAGGTCTTCAAGCGCGCGGTCACCATGATCTCCGACGTCATCGAGGACGCTTTCGAGGCAACCGGCTTCACCGCTGCCGACGTCGACTGGTTCGTGCCGCACCAGGCGAATATCCGGATCATCGACGCGACAGCTAAGAAGCTCGGTATCCCCATCGAGAAAGTCATTCGGACCGTCGATCGTCACGGCAATACGTCGGCGGCCTCCATTCCGCTGGCGCTCTGGGAGGCAAGTCTCGACGGTCGGATCAAGAAGGGCGACCTCCTGCTTCTGGAGTCGATGGGGGGCGGCTTCACCTGGGGTGCGATATTGCTGCGCTGGTAGGCGCCGGCGCATCGATCTCTTTGCAAGATCAGTTGATTCCGGCCGTGTGAGGCAATACGGTTGGAGCGTCCCGATCTCTTCATCGGGACTTTCGTGAAGCGGCACCTTCCAAATGGGGCGTGGAGGCCATGGGCGGCAAAACGGTGACGCGTGCCGACCTTTGTGAGGCAGTCTATCAGAAGGTCGGGCTCTCACGGACGGAGTCCGCGCAACTCGTTGAAGTTGTCCTCGACGAGATCAGCGCCTGTGTCGTCCGTGGCGAACCGGTGAAGCTGTCGTCGTTTGGTTCGTTCATCGTTCGTCAGAAGAGCGAACGCGTCGGTCGCAATCCGAAGACCGGCGAAGAGGTGCCGATATCGCCGCGGCGGGTGATGGTGTTCAAGCCGAGCAACGTCTTGAAGGACAGGATCAACGCCGCACTGCTTGACGGAGAGTCGAACGACCCTTCGCGTGAGGATTAGCGCGAAGTAGGCCGTGACGCGCGGGAACGGGCGGTGTCGAAGAGTCCTGACGCATTCCGGACGATCAGCGAAGTGGCGGAAGATCTCGATCTGCCACAGCACGTCCTGCGGTTCTGGGAGACGCGGTTCACGCAGATCAAGCCGATGAAGCGCGGCGGCGGGCGTCGGTACTATCGCCCCGACGACGTCGACCTTTTGCGCGGTATCAGGCATCTCCTCTACGGCGAGGGCTACACGATCCGTGGCGTCCAGCGCATCCTCAAGGAACAGGGTTCGCGTACCGTCGTTGCCGCCGGCCGTGGTGAGTATGCGGATGGAAAGACCGGCGACCCGGACGCGGTCGCCGCGGCCGACCCTGGCGCCGGTGGACGGCATCAACCGGAGCGGGTCGAGCCGTCATTCGGAAACGAGGCGCCCCGGCGGAGAACGAGCCGCCCGGCCAGCACAGTGGCGTCGGAGTCGCGCCGCGAGCCAGATGGCGCCGAAGAGGCGGGTCTTGCGCCGGAGGACGTGGAGCGGCTAAAGGTGACGCTCGCCGAACTGCTCGAGTGCAAACGGCTGCTCGATCAGGCGCGGTAGCGGTGACGGTGTCACCAGGGCCGACAAGGCCCGCAATTCGCTGGATGGCCTTATCGTCCAGCGCGGTCGGAGCGTGGCGCAGTCTGGTAGCGCACTTGACTGGGGGTCAAGGGGTCGTAGGTTCAAATCCTATCGCTCCGACCAATTCTTCCTTTGTCCGGCCCGGAGACATAGGTAACAGATTGTACCTAAGACATCGGTGACAACGTCGTGCCGATCCGGCTGCCTTGGGCAGAGACGCGCCTCAGTTCATGCGCTCCTCGGCTGAGGCCGCATCGATCAGCGTGAACGTGTACGGGACAGGGTTGTCGATGAAGCTCCGCACGAAGTGGGCGGGTTCGGGGCGTGGCTGGTAGTAGTAAGCGGGGCCGAGTCTCCTGATCGTCGCGTCCGCAACGCGTTCCGACCGCGCCTCAGCTGTCATCGCAAAATCGCCGGCGGCGTTCATCCTCGTGTCGGGATCCTCCGTCAGTCGCGCTGGCCGCTCAGCAGGGAGCGGGATCGACGCGTCGACGACCCGCCCGCCGTCATCGCCCGGCGGGCGCTGCAGGCGGACCGCGATCTTCGGCAGCGGCAATACCTTCGCCAACCCCGTCAGCCCCTCGCGGAGTTGCGCGACGCAACTCGCATTGAAGCTGTCGCGAAAGACAAAGGCATACGGCTTGTCGGCATAGCGCTCGCCAGTCAGCGACCTTGCATCTTCAAGGGCGCCATTCGTGCGATAGACATACAGCGCTGCGTCGTTCCCGAAATACATCGATTTGCAGGCTGCTTCCTCCACCTTCAGGAGGCTCCGCCTGGTGGAGTAGCCGATCGGGAAGTAGTAGCCGTCGCAGGTGCGAACACAGACCGTGCGATAGGCACCATAGCTCGGAATGCCACCAGGTCCCGCTGCCTGGCGTGACACCGACGTGCTGCATCCGTTCCGCTTCAACGCGCTCAGGATCCATGCCCGGCGTGCCGAGCTCCCGGGAGCCGTCTGTCGCACCTTTCCGCCTCGCAACTCGGCCAGGCGTTGCAGAATCCGTGGACATTCGGGGCTGCGCTTGGCGACGAAGAAGCCGCGTCCGCCGGATATGCAGCCGCCCCATTTCGCCTGCGTCTGGAGCTTTGCGATCTCGCGCGCTGACCCTGCTCTTGAGCTGACGGCACCCTGTCTGGACAACGCCGCGAGCTGCGCACGCAGGCTGCTGCAGGTGTCGGCGAAGGCTGGGCTGCCGGCTGTCGACGCCAGCGCGACGAGGAGCGGGGGGATGATCAGGCGGATTCCGATCGAGGCAGCCCTTCCGTACACCAAAGCCCTCCCATCACTCCCGCACCGGGCGCCACCAAACGTGAGAGGACGTCATGACGTGTCGCGCACGGGCTCGGACTTTCGATCGAACCGGCGAAACCTACGACATCAGCAAAACACATCCATGACGCGGAATCCAGCGTCGGGCCGGCTCTCAGTCGTGTCCGACACACTAGGTGCGGCCGACTGCACCGATGTGTCGCATCCTGGCGTGCGCGAGGACCTTGGCCTCAGCTCGCGGCGGTCGAGCGCGTACCCAGCGCCTCGGCGATCTCGTCAAGCGCCGCCGGGTCGTCGATCGTGGCCGGCGTCCGGTACTCCTCGCCGTCGGCGATCTGCCGCATGGTGCCGCGCAGGATCTTGCCGGACCGCGTCTTTGGCAGGCGCGGGACCACCAGCACCGTCCGCATCGCGGCCACCGGCCCGATCTGCTCGCGAACCAGGGCGACGACCTCACGTTGGATGCCTTCAGGCTCGTCGACGGCGCCCGCCTTGAGCACGACAAAGCCAATCGGAACCTGTCCCTTGAGACTGTCGGCGACACCGATCACGGCGCATTCGGCGACGGACGGATGGCTGGCGACGACTTCCTCCATGCCGCCGGTCGACAGCCGGTGGCCGGCAACGTTGATGATGTCGTCGGTGCGGCCCATGATGAACAGATAGCCTTCCGCATCGACATAGCCAGCGTCGGAGGTCTGGTAGTAGCCGGGAAAGGTGCTGAGGTAGTTGCTCTGGAAGCGCTCGTCGTTTTGCCACAGCGTCGGCAGGGCCGACGGCGGCAGGGGCAGCTTGACGACGATGTTGCCGAGCTTGCCGGGCGGAACCGGGTGGCCGCTGTCGTCGAGAACGCGCACGTCGTAGCCGGGCATCGCGACGGTCGGCGAGCCGCGCTTGACCGGAAGGGCTTCGAGCCCGACCGGATTGGCGGCGATCGCCCAGCCGGTTTCGGTCTGCCACCAATGGTCGATGACCGGCATGCCGAGCTTCTCCTCGGCCCACTTGACGGATTCCGGATCGGCGCGCTCGCCGGCGAGAAAAAGAGTGCGCAGGCTGGAGAGATCATGCCGGCGGATCAGCGCGCCGTCGGGGTCTTCCTTCTTGATGGCGCGGAGCGCCGTCGGCGCGGTGAACAGCGCGGCGACGCCATATTCCTCGACGACCCGCCAGAAGGCACCGGCATCGGGCGTGCCGACCGGCTTGCCCTCGTAGAGCACCGTGGTGCAGCCGTGGATCAGCGGCGCGTAAACGATATAGGAGTGGCCGACGACCCAGCCGATGTCCGAGGCGGCCCAGTACACTTCGCCGGGTTCGACGCCGTAGATGTTGGTCATCGACCAGTCGAGGGCGACCATGTGGCCGCCATTGTCGCGGACAACCCCCTTCGGCCGCCCGGTCGTGCCCGAGGTGTAGAGGATATAGAGCGGATCGGTGGCGTCGACGAAGAGGCAATCCTCGGCGCGGCTGTGGGCGCGCGCCGCCGCCATCAGCTCCGCATAGTCGAGGTCGCGGCCGGGCGTCAGCTCGGCGGTGTGCTGCTCGCGCTGGACGACGATGATCGTCTCGGGCTTGTGCTTTGCCTGATCGATCGCCGCCGCGGCGAGCGGCAGGTAGGCGACAACCCGGGTCGGTTCGATGCCGCACGAGGCCGTGACGATCAGCTTCGGCTCCGCATCGTCGATGCGAGTGGCCAGCTCATGCGCGGCGAAGCCGCCGAATACGACGGAATGGACGGCGCCGAGGCGCGCCGTCGCCAGCATCGCGACCAGGGCCTCCGGGATCATCGGCATGTAGATGATGACGCGGTCGCCCTTGCCGATGCCTTGGTCGGCGAGCACGGCGGCGAAGGTAGCGACCTCGTCGAGCAGCTCGATATAGGTGATCCGCTGCTTCACGCCGGTGACGGGGCTGTCGTAGAGGATCGCCGCCTGATCGCCGCGACCCTCGGCGACGTGCCGGTCGAGGGCGTTGTGGCAGGTGTTGCAGAGGGCGCCGGGAAACCAGCGGCCGTAGACACCCAGGTCCGGGTTGAACACGGTGCGCCACTGGGTTTCCCATTCGATGCCGGCTGCCGCCTCGCCCCAGAATCCGATCGGATCATCGCGCCACTGCGAATAGGTGTCTGCGTAGCTGCCCATGCGGCTGTCTCCCTTCCCATTCGAAACCTGGCCAAACCTAGCTGTCCCAGGCGGCATTTCCTTGATCTGGCGCAGATGGACGCTGGTTGAGCCGCGCCGTCCCGTCACTCGGCGGCAGCGTCGGCCAGGACCGGACGGAGCCGGGTCTGCTCGCGGCGAACGCTCGGCAGGAAGACGCAGAACGTCGCGCCCCGGCCGCGCGGTGCCTCGGTCCAGATGCGCCCGCCGTGATGCTCGACGATGTGACGCGAGATGGTCAGGCCGAGGCCGCTTCCCGACGGCCGGCCGGTGTTGCGGTCGCGCGCCTTGGCGAATTTCTCAAAGATGATCTCGCGGTCCTTGGGGCTGACGCCCTCGCCATTGTCGGTCACCGCGACGAGATAACCGTCGCCGTCGGGGCGGCCGGTCACGGTTACCCGGCCGGCGTCGGGCTCGGCAAACTTGGCGGCGTTCGACAGGAGATTGATGAAGACCTGCATCAGGCGGTCGCGATCGGCATGGACGGGCCGGTCGGCCGGGCTGATCGAGACCGCGATGTCGCATTCCCCGGCCCGGAACAGCCCGCCGGTGGCGGCAACGGCATCCTCGAGCACCGATGCCGGATCGACATCGGCCATACGCCACTCGGCGCGCCCCTGCTCCAGCTGCGTCAGATCGAGAATCCTGTCGAGAAGGCGAGTGAGGCGCTGGGTCTCGCTGGAGATGATATCGAGGAACCGATCGGCCTGGGCCTCCGACACATCGTGCTCGCTGAGGATCTCGGAGTAGGTGCGGATCGAGGTGAGGGGCGTCCGCAGTTCGTGGCTGACGGTCGACAGGAAATCGTCCTTCAGCCGGTCGAGCTCCTTGAGCTGGGCGTTGGCGCGGGTGAGCTCCAGGGCCGTCGCCTCGAGCTCTCGCGACTTCTGCTCGAGCTCGCGGCTGTGGGCGAGAACCTGGTGGGTCTCCTCGAGGATCGCCACCACCTCGTCGAAGCCGAGTAGCTCACCCTTGGCAATGGAGGCGACCATGCCGCGCGCCGAGGCGGCGCCGACGCTGCCGGCAAGCAGCCTTTCGACGAAGGCGATGAGGTCGGCGTCGGCCTCCGGCATGTCGCCGATCCGCTGGCCATGCTGGGCGGCGTAGTCGCGAAAGGCGCGGTCGGCACGCTCCGTGCCGATGAAGCGCTGGAGCAGGGCGTAAAGCTCCTCGACCGCGGCGGACCGCCGCCAGATCTGCGCCTCGGCCGGCGGGCGGCGGAAAACATCGACGAAGATGGCGGCCTGGATGCGCTCGAGGGTGTCCTGCCGCGATACCAGCGACAGGAGCACGTAGCTGCCGATGTTGGCGACCATGCTCCAGAACAGGGCGTGGGTGAGCGGGTCCCAGCCATTCAGTCCGAACAGCGCCTCGGGGCGGAGAGCGGATATGCCCCACGGACCGTCGAGGATGGCTTCGCTGAACAGGCCGCTGCGGGCGAGCAGCGGCACCAGCATGGTGTAGGCCCAGGTGAGAAAGCCGAGGATCAGCCCGGCCTCGGCGCCAAGCCGCGTTCCGTTCTTCCAAAATAGCGCGCCGATGATTGCCGGGAGAAACTGTGCGGCGACTGCGAAGGAGACGAGGCCGATCTGGGCCAGCGGCCCCGACTCGCCGGTCAGCCGGTAGTAGGCATAGCCGAGTAGCAGGACCGCGAAAATGGCGATCCTTCGGATGTAGAGGAGGAGCGTCGCAAGATTGCCGCGGTCGTCGAGCCTCAGCCAGCGGATCCGCAAGAGCACCGGCATGACCAGGTCGTTGCAGATCATCGTCGAGAGGGCGATGGCGGCCACCACTACCATCGCCGTTGCCGAGGAGAGACCGCCGATGAAGGCGAGGAGGGCAAGCCCGTGCTCGCCCTGGGTCATCGGCACGGTCAGAACGTAGAAGTCCGGGTTGGCGCCGACGGGGAGCACCGAAAGGCCGACCGCAGCGATCGGCATGACGAACAGGCTCATCAGGAAAAGGTAGGTCGGGAAGAGCCACGAGGCCGTTGACAGGTGCCTTTCATCGACATTCTCGACGATGGTGATGTGGAACTGCCGGGGCAGGCAGACGATCGCCGCCATCGACAGGAAGGTCATGGTGAGGAAACGGGCGGAGCCGCCCTCCGGGAGCTGGATCAGACTGCTCAGGCCGGCCGATGCGGCGGCCTCGCCCGCGCCGGACGAAAGGCCGCCGCCAAGCGCAAAGATCGCGAAGAAGCCGACGGCGAGGAAGGCGAGCAGCTTGACACAGGATTCGAAGGCGATGGCGGCGACCATGCCTTCGTGGTGCTCGTCGGCGTCGATATGGCGGGTGCCGAACAGGATCGCGAACACTGCCATGCCGACGGCGGTCAGGAAGGCGGCATCGGTGAGGACCGACGAGGGCGGATTGGTCAGCGAGTTGCTGATCTGCCCGGTGATGTCATAGTCGACCAGCACGGCGAAGCTGGTGGACACCGCCTTAAGCTGGAGAGCGATGTAGGGCATGGTGCCGATCATGGCGATGACGGTGACGATCATGCCAAGGGCGGCGCTCTTGCCGTAGCGGGAGGCGATGAAGTCGGCGATCGAGGTGATGCGCTGCGATTTGCTGATCCGGGCGATCTTGCGCAGCAGGAACCACCACCCGAGGAAGACGATGGTCGGGCCGGTGTAGATGGTCATGAACTCGATGCCGCGCCGCGCCGCCGTACCGACCGCGCCGTAGAACGTCCACGAGGTGCAGTAGACCGCCAGCGAGAAAGTGTAGACGACCGGTGAGCGGATCAGGCTGCGGCCGGCATCGGCCCGGCTGTCGCCATACCAGGCGATCGCGAAGAGCAGCCCGAGATAGGCGAGGGCAACCATCACGATGGTGGCGGTGTTCAACATCGCTCAGGTGCCGTCCGGTTCGCGGTCCATCGGCTGTCCGGGGCCCGGCGGCAGGCCGCGGCGGGCTATGCGAGTCGAAAGCACGCCGCCGGTGACGATCGCCGCCAGCCAGACACCGAAGGAATAAATGTGAAGCAGCGGTATTCCGAAAACAAACACGGGCACATCGAAGATCGCGATAATCGGCGGTGTCAGGAGAATGAAGGCGAGAACCGCCACAACGAAGGCGCCGTCGGTCAGCCGACCTTCAACCGGCCTGGCGGGTGTGAGTCTCTCGCTCATTTTTCCAACAGCGCGCGGATGCGCTCGACGACGTCACGGTTGGAGAACGGCTTCGTCACATAGTCGTCGACGCCAAGGTCCAACGCCTTGCGCTTGTCCTTCTCATGTCCCTTGGCGGTGAGCATGATAATCCGCGGGACCGGGTCGGTCGCTTGGCTTTTCAGCGCCTTCACTACTTCGAATCCGTCGAAGCCGGGCAGCATGATGTCGAGTACGACGATGTCGGGTTTGATGCGCCGCGCCATGTCGACCGTGCTCGGGCCATCGCGCGCAACCGTCACCTCGAAGCCGGCGCGCTGCATGAGGAACGACAGCGCTTCGGCGAGGTTGCGCTCGTCTTCGGCAACGAGGACGGAAGCAGCCGCCACGGTTTCCCCCTTACCGGCCGTCTTCACGCGCGGCCTTAATGTTCTGTTTGGCGGGATGGTATCGCCGAACGCTGGTCATGTCATCGCGCCGTTGATGCCGCCGACGCCGGGCACGGCGAGGCGATCGAAGGCGCGTTGGGCGCAATCGGTTCGCGGACACTGGCGGCAGGTGATGCCGACCGGCACTGCATGGTCGAGGTCGTCGAGATCGAGCCCGTCGGCGTAGACGAAACGCGCGGCATTGACGATGCCGGTGCCGATCATCACTGCATGGTGGCTGGAGAACTGGACGCGCTCCAGCGGCGGCGTACAGGTCGAGGCGATGAACAGGTAGGCCTCGCCGTCGGGCAGCCTGGCAACCTGCGTCACGATCCGGCCGGGCGACGAGAACGCGTGGTGGATGATCCATCGCGAACAGGCGCCGCCATAGCGGGGAAGGCGTAGCCCTGAGGCGCTGAACCGTTTCGAGATATTCCCGGCGATGTCGGTGCGGAGGAAATGGAGGGGCACGCCCTCGGCGCCCGGACGCCGCAAGGTGGCCAGCCGGTGGCAGACCTGTTCGAAGCTCGCGTTGAAGCGGGCGCCCAGGCGATGGATGTCGTGGCGCGATCGCTCGGCCGCATCGCTGAAGGCGGCATAGGGCATAATGAGGGCGCCGGCGAAGTAGTTGGCGAGGGCTCGCTTCAGCCGCGATGTGGTGTCGCTGGTGGCCGACAGGCGGGCGGCGGCCGACAAGTCGTCGAGCACGTCGGGGTATTCCAGCTCGCCAATGAGGCGCGCAAGCCGGAAGCGCAGGCTGCCCCGACCGAGCGTGTCGGCCAGCAGGTACCGCTTTTCTTCGGCCTCGTAGCGCTCGCCGGAAGCCTCGTCGACCGGCACGCGGTCGATCGTGACTCCGTGCCGGTCCTTCAAATGCGTGGCCAGGAGCTCGGTGGTGGGGTCTCCTTCGTATGCCAGATGCGCGGTCGTCTCGTCCGCGGCCCGCTCGAGGCGCGGGAAGTAGTTGGCATGATCGGAGAGGAAATCCTCAATCTCCTCCCGCGGCGAGGGGCGCGGGCGCCGGGCACCGCGGCCACCGAGGAAATCGAACAGATCGCCGGCCTGGGACGCCAGGCGCTCGCTTTCGTCGACCAGCGTGTCGACGAAGCGGCGGCGTTCCGTATCGCTGAGGTCGCCATAGTCTTTCAGGATCTCCGAATAGGATCGGATCGTCGTGATCAGCGCCAGGATCTGCTGGCTGGCCTCGGCCAGGAACGACTCCTCCCCAAGTCGCTCGCCGATCAGATCGGAGCGCATGCGCGCCTCGCCATAGGCGCGGAACAGGGCGAGCATCGCCCGCGCCGCCTTGGGATTGCCGGCGACGGTGTCGTGGACGTCCCGCTGGCTGAGGTCGATGCCGGCAAGGGCGGAGTCGGCCGCGACCTCACCTAGCTCGGCGATCAACCGGGCCTCTTCGGTGCCGGCGAGTGCCCGGCTGTCGAGGTCGAGCGCCTTCGCGATGCGATTGAGGAGGGCGCCGCCGATCGCTCGTTTGTTGTGCTCGATCAGGTTGAGATAGCTCGGTGAGATGTTGACACGCGCCGCGAGCGCCACCTGCGAGAGGGCAACCTCCTGCCGCCGCTTGCGAATTCGCTGACCGATCGGGGCGCGAACCATCGATCATCCTCCCGAGTCACATTTTTACAAAGTTCGCAGTTCAAATGCAACATTTTGACAAAAAAATACTGACTAATCAAAGGCTTGTTGACTGATTGACAGGTAAGGGCAAGCATCGCGACGGGGAAATAACAAAGGCCCGGGGGCGACCCCACGCCCCGATCCAACGGAAAACGCCCGGAGGACTCCATGACTGACCGCAAATCGCGGCTCTACACGCCTCTATCGCGGCGCGCCATCCTCAAGGGATCGCTCGCCTCCACCACGGCCCTCGGCGCCCTGACCCTGAGCGGGGTCGGGCCGATGCATTTCGTTCGCGACGCCTGGGCCGCCGACGAGCAGCCGATCGGCAACTTCCCGGCGAAGACGTCCGGCTCGAGCATCACGATCGGCTTCAACGTGCCGCAAACCGGTGCCTATGCCGACGAGGGGACTGACGAGCTGAAGGCCTACCAGCTCGCCGTGAAGCACCTCAACGGCGAGGGCGACGGCGGCATGATGGGCACGCTGAAGCCGTCCAACCTCAAGGGCAACGGCATCCTCGGCAAGAAGGTCGAGTATGTCACCGGCGACACCCAGACCAAGTCGGACGCTGCCCGCGCCTCGGCCAAGCGCATGATCGAGAAGGATGGCGCCATCATGGTCACCGGCGGCTCGTCGTCGGGCGTCGCCGTGGCGGTTCAGTCGCTCTGCCAGGAGATGGGCATCATCTTCATGTGCGGGCTGACCCACTCCAACGACACCACCGGCAAAGACCGGCGGCGCTACGGCTTCCGGCACTTCTTCGACGCCTACATGTCGGGCGAGGCGCTGGGTCCGATCCTCGCCGAGGAGTATGGCAAGGATCGTGCTGCTTACCACCTGACCGCCGACTACACCTGGGGATGGACCCAGGAAGAGTCGATCAAGAACGCCACCGAGGCGCAAGGCTGGAAGACCATTGCCACGGTCCGCACGCCGCTCGGTGCCGGTGACTTCTCCCAGTACATCACGCCGGTCCTCAACTCGGGCGCCGATGTGCTGATCCTGAACCACTATGGCAAGGACATGGTCAACTCTCTGACCCAGGCCGTGCAGTTCGGGCTTCGCGACAAGCAGGCCAACGGCAAGAATTTCGAGATCGTGGTGCCGCTGTTCTCCGAGTTGATGGCCCAGGGTGCCGGCGATGCCATCAAGGGCATTCTCGGCACCGCCAACTGGAACTGGAAGCTCGACAATGACGGCAGCAAGGCCCTGACGAAGTCGTTCGGCGCCGAGTATGGCAGCCCGCCGTCGCAGGCGGCGCAGACCTGCTACGTGCAGACGCTGCTCTACGCCAACGCCGTGGAAACCGCCGGCACCTTCTATCCGCCGGAGGTGATCAAGGCGCTCGAGGGCTTCGAGTTCGACGGCATGGGCAACGGGCCGACGCTCTACCGGGCGGCCGACCACCAGTGCTTCAAGGACGTGCTGGTGGTGCGCGGTAAGGAGAATCCCGAGAACCAGTTCGACCTCCTCGAGGTGGTCAAGGTTGTGCCGCGGGCCGACGTCACCTACGACCCGAACATCCCGGCGTTCAATCCGGATGGGAACGCCGAGCTTGGTCCGTACATCCCGGGAACGTAAGGCACACGACAAGACGGAGTCGGGCGTCCTTCGGGCGCCCGGCCCCGGCCGGTGCCTCGTCCTCGACAGTGACTGTGATAGCTAATTCGGGGCGGGCCGCGCCGGTTCAGGCGGCGATCACGTAGGCTGCACGAATGTTGGACGCGGTTGTTCTCCAACTCCTCAACGGTCTCGACAAAGGCGGGGCCTACGCGCTCATTGCCCTTGGCCTCACCCTCGTTTTCGGCACGCTCGGCGTCGTCAATTTCGCTCATGGCGCGCTGTTCATGCTTGGCGCCTTCTGCGCCGTCGGCACCCAGCAGCTGCTCAACCTGTCGACCAAGGTGAAGGACGAGTCCGTCACCTTCTTCGAGGCTTACAAGGACGTTCCCTATCTTGTGAACTGGTTCGGCGACGTCGGGAGCGCGATCATCGCCTGGTCGTTGCCGCTATCGATCATCCTGGCGATACCCATCATGCTTCTCATCGGCTGGGTGATGGAGCGCGGGCTGATCCGCTTCTTCTACAAACGCAGCCACGCCGAACAGATTCTCGTAACCTTTGGCCTCGCCATCGTCCTCCAGGAAATCATCCGCATCGCCTTCGGCGCCAACCCGATCCCGGTGTCCGCACCGCCACCGGTCACCGGCAGCGCCGACGTCGGCGCCTGGCTCGGCCTCGGCAGCGGCGTCGTCTATCCCTGGTGGCGGCTGATCTATTTCGTGTTCTCGGCGATCATTCTCGGTGGCGTCTTCGCCTTCCTGCAGTTCACCACCTACGGGATGGTGGTGCGGGCGGGGATGCGCGACCGCGACACCGTCGGGATGCTCGGCATCAATATCCAGGGCCGGTTCACCGCGGTGTTTGGTCTGGCGGCGGTGGTCGCCGGGCTGGCCGGCCTCATGTACACGCCGATCGTGCCGCCGAACTACAGCATCGGCATGGATTTCCTGGTGCTGTCCTTCGTCGTCGTCGTGGTCGGCGGCATGGGCTCGCTCGGCGGCGCGGTGCTGGCCGGGTTCCTGCTCGGCATCCTGCAATCCTTCGCTTCGATGAACGAGATCAAGGCGATCTTCCCCGGCATCGACCAGATCATCATCTATCTGGTCGCCGTCATTGTCCTGCTTGTCCGCCCGCGTGGCCTGCTCGGCCGCCGGGGTCTGATGGAGAGCTGAGTGGCTCGGGCAACGGCGCGCAGCGATCTGATTCTGATGGTGGTGTTCACCATCGTGGTGCTGGCGGCGCCGATCTGGCTTGCCCCGATCGGGGCCGGCTATCCTGACCTTCTTCAGAAGTTCGCGATCTTCGGCATCTTCGCCATCGGCTTCAACATCCTGTTCGGGCTGACCGGCTATCTCTCTTTCGGCCATGCGGCCTTTCTCGGCGTCGGCTCGTACACGACGGTGTGGGCGTTCAAGCTGCTGTCGATGAACATCCTGCCGGCGGTCGTCCTGTCGATCCTGCTCGCCGGGCTGTTCGCCGTGGTGATCGGCTATGTCAGCCTGAGGCGGAGCGGCATCTATTTCTCGATCCTGACGCTCGCCTTTGCGCAGATGGCCTACAACCTCGCCTATTCGGTGCTGACCCCGATCACCAATGGCGAGACGGGGCTGCGGGTGCTGCGCGGCGACCCGCGGGTTCTCGACCATCTGCTGGGGATCGAGGTGGGCGACGTACTACCGACGCCCGAGCTCTTCGGCCTCAGGACGATCGGCTATGACGGCTTCTACATCTGCGCGGTGTTCCTGATCGTCGCCTTCTTCATCGCCCTCAAGATCACGCGCTCGCCGTTCGGTCTGGCACTCCGCGGCATCAAATCGAACCAGACGCGGATGGGCTATACCGGCTTCAACACCCGGCCCTACACGCTGGCGGCCTTCGTCATCTCCGGCATGTATGCCGGTCTTGCAGGCGGCCTGCTGGCCGCCATGGACCCG
>Ga0210086_1000327_pt1 | contig 29149 bp, 25 predicted proteins | sample China_Galinas_PW_3_FD_184867 | JGI IMG/M metagenome (GOLD analysis project Ga0210086, IMG submission 184867) | Wetland microbial communities from San Francisco Bay, California, USA, that impact long-term carbon sequestration - China_Galinas_PWB_D2... | ecosystem: Environmental > Aquatic > Marine...
ATTTGTGCTGCAGAATTAATAAGTTCACGTAAAACTGATTTTTCTCTAATAATATGCGCATGCTGAGTAACCAAACCAACTGATGCAACATCTTCTTGAAGCGATAGTAGATAAACCTCACCGCCTATATTTTCTAAAGAGTTACTGGTAGCAAGCGCATCCTGCAACGTAACCAAGTCAACACGTTTTTGGTCATGCGCTAAATCAAGCATAACTTTAAAAATTGCTTGGTGTGCCGGTCTATAAAAATCTTGTGGTGACAAAAATTCTGAAACGGTAGCAATTGCTTCGTCATTAAGAAGCAGTGCACCCAAAACAGACTTTTCTGCCTCAATATTAGCAGGTAGAGTACGCCCTAAAATGCTTTGATTATGTGTGGTAGATGATGCATTACCCTGCGTTGCAGCGGTATTACGTGATTGCTTTGTTCGCATTTGGGCTCTAGTTTTATTCAGCTGATATTGTTACGGTTAATTCCGGCATTAATTGAGAAGTGAGCTTAATGGTAACTTTATGAGAACCTTTTCTTTTAATCGATTTGTCAAAAATTACCTGACTTTTATTAATATTGATTCCTTCCTGTCCAAGTAAATCAACAACTTCACCCTGGCTAATAGATCCATAGAGCTTACCATCATCATGCATTTTGCGCTTAATGCTCAACTTCATAGATTTAATACGCTCTGCGAGCATAGATGTTTTGCTTGATATAACATCTTTACGATGTTCTACAGATTTAATTTTAGTTTTATAAAAAGACTCATTTTTTGGCGTAACTTCTACCGCAAAATTACGTGGGATAAGAAAATTACGCGCATAACCATCACCCACTTTTACGATCTCTCCTGCCATGCCAATTTTTTCTATATCTTGTTTCAAAAATACTTTCATGTGACACCTCTTGAGCTATAAATATACAAGATAATATTTAGTATAAACAAAAAAGAACTTTTGACTATGTCATTAACATAGTTATATCTACTATTATAGCTCAATGCTTAACTCATGGGTAGCAAGAATTTTACCCTGTTGCATCAGTATAACTTTCATACTGAGAGGTTGATTATGATGCGCAGAGATTATTATTGAACCCTGATAGCATGATAACCATGGGTCAAGATTAATCTCTTCTTGCATTTCGTGGGAATCAGCCAAAGATGATGCATAAATTTTTATTATCGTTATACCGTAATTTAAAAGCCCCTTAAATGCATAATGGCGCCTCTCATATTCAGTACGTTTTATCGCCAAATCTGTCACATAAGATATACTCCGCACTACTGTGGTAGCAAATAATACCAATGTACCCGAAAGTAATACAACCATTAAAATGGTAGAGCCAGAACGTGTGTTATACATATAAAAACACCTCGCGATCGATGGTATATGCTCCCATGCGCAATTGTATGATTATAGATTGTGACTTGCGCACAAATGATACATTATTAAGTGCATCCGCTACCAGGCTTTTTTTATGGGCACCCCAGCGGCTTTTTTGAGGATTATAGGTACCTTCATAGCGCACCAATTTATTATCTTCAAATAGTAGCCCTACCCATATTGTATCAGACTGTTGCCATACAAGCATATTATGCGCAATAGTATGCCATGCTTTACATACTACAGCTTGTCTTAAATCGCGTAAACATACATCATATGCACCATACAACTCAGTAAGCTGATTACACTGATTACTATATTTGCTCATTTTACCTTGTGTATTTATCAAAAATTGAAACCAGATGATAGCAAGTATCGCAAGACACATACAATACAACATAGTTTCTAACAAAGAAAATCCTGCATGTCCTTTTTTCATACAACCTCCATGCCGGCATCAAGCGAAACGGTATGTTTGGCCTGCTTAGTATCGTGCCATTGTACAGACACAGTAACGATATAAAAAGATAACTTTTGTACATGCAATTGGATGGGTAAATTAAGCTGGTGTATAGGAACCTCTTGCGTATGACAGGTCACGGTAAAATTATCCTGTTGCTCGCAGGTAGTAGCAGGTAGCCGTTTACCTGCCAACACCTTGTCTAGTTTTTCCCCCGCCAGAGCAATGGCCTGCATATGTCGATGAGCGTTTTGCTGTATTAATAAAGCTCCGGATTGATATTGGGCAATAACCACGGCAAGTATACCCATAATAGCCATAGCCACTAAAAGTTCTATAAGTAAAAAACCTTCATATCGCTGATTCATAGGGCCCTGTGGACAATTTTTTCTAGTTGTATATAGTTATTTATAGAGATCAACTTAAGTTTATATCGTAGGCATTTTTTACAATTCGAGTACACTATACTACGATATATAACCTGCAAACAATAAAAAGAACAGACGAGAGGCAAAACAATGACTTTAGCAGAATTTAAAAATATATTTCTAAGCATTATCTTATGCAACATAGGTTTTTCAGCATATGCTATGCCAAGTGGCGGTATGGGCAGTATGGGCGGAGCTCCAGGTATGCCGCAAGATCCTCAAGCTATGATGCAAGAACTAGAAAAAGCAGCCCAGGAAATCGACTCATTTGTAAAATCACTGCCAGAAAAAGAACAACAAGAGTTTTATCAGATGGTCGAAAAAATAGAAAATAAAATACAGCACAAAGTAGAAACCGAAGGTGAAGAAGGCTTAGCTAACTTACTAAGCAATCCACAAGAATTTGAAAAATTCATGGAAGAAGTATCGCATGACGTTATTGTGCCTACACAACCAACCCCAGTTGAGGTTGCCAAAGAAGTTAAGCCAGTTAAAAAATCGGTTAAGCCCGTTGCACAAAAAAGCAAAGAGGAAGAAACGGCAGACTTACTCAATACTATTGCAAAAGAAACAAATATATTCCTGGTAAAAGTACAAGCCATGCCGGAACTTGCAAGCAAAGTAGCTCGCTGGGGAAAAACAAAACGTATATACGATTGGCAACCGGGCCTCAATTGGCAAGATGTCAAAACAGAAATAGAAAAACTCAGCCATAAGGTCAAAACATTAACCGATAAAGACCCAAAAAATAATACATATAAATACATAGCCGATCTACTCAAAGAAGAATCAGTCTACAATAACTTTTCAAAATTAAAAACAAGCTTAGTTGAATATGTTGCGCAAATTGAAGTATCTCCTTTCGGTGTAGAAAAAATGACCAAAAGTTCTAAAACTGCATTACAACGAGCTATCAGCAGCTATACCGAAGCACTCTATCGCTTAAAATTACCAGAAGCTATCGATGCTATTATCGCTAAATATGAACCACGCGCACAAGAATTACGCACGCAAGAAGAAGAAGCAAAAAAGCGTGCTGAGCAAGAGGCAAAACGCCCTCGCGTGCCTGGCCGCGTAGAAGTAGCTGGGCAACCAGAAAATGGGTTTGGTGGTGGTGGATATTATCCATCACAAGATTATGATTACAGTACTGGTTATGGCAGAGGTTACTCGCCAGATTATGGATATCGTAGTGGTGGATATAAGCCATCATATGCTGGTGGACAAGAGCAACCTATGTCATCATCAACGGAGCAAACCGGTGCCACAACACCAATAGGTAAAAAAGCTGCTACAAAAACTAAAGAAGAGAAAACAAAGTCAGAAAAATCTGTTGCCAAAAAAGACGAAAAAAAAGATAAAACAGCTGAAGCAAAAGCCCCAAAAATTGACAAAACTGACGTGATTATACAAGAGATGATCAAAAATATAGATACATCCCTTGAACAAGCTGCAAAGGCAATCAATGCAGAAAGCAATCTATTTGAAGTAGATACCTATGTAAAAAAATCAGTTACACCAGATGCTATGCAACAGGATGCACAAGCACTCATGAAATTATATAAAGATCAATTTGCAGAGAATGATGATCTCATAAGCTTAGCTAATGCAGGAATTGATCTAGAAAAATTACAGGCAAAAACAAAATCATTTACTACTCTCAAGAAAAAAGGCATTCAAGGACAACTTACAAAAATATTAAGCAAAAATGTGCGTACTAAAAAAGGTATGCATATTAGTATAAAAGAAACTCTTGATCAGTTTGCACAAAAAGTGGATAATCTAGAGAAGGCTATTAATGATGGTAGCATTCAGGTGCCGGCATACAAAAGATATCTCTTAATAAATGCAGCAGTAGAAAATCCTGCAACCATAGAAGAAAAAGAAGTGCTCGATCTCGTAAAACAAGAAATACCAAAACCTGTGTCATTATATGACATACGTGATGTTATTAAAAAAATAGAAAAAATAATTACTGATTTTGCACAAGAACCCAAGCGTAACCAAAGACTACGCCATCGTGCATAGTACGATACCTCCATTGCAAATAAATTTCCCCGCCATTTTTGGTGGGGATCCTTATTGCCCATGATATACTAGCCATCAATGTAATATAACACTGATGGCTAGTATATATTATTGACAGGCTAATATTGAATGGATTTGTTATTTTATCGCACTCAAATATGGCATATTCTCTAAAGTAATAGCCATATACCAACTTAACCTGATAATTACACTCATATTAAGCGAATTACTCCCGAGGAAAAGGTACTGGCTTGCAATATATAATATACTTGGAGGTATTCTTATGAATATGGTGTCTATCTAATCTTTGTGTAAAACCTGCCAGCATCTATCGCATAAACCATCTGCATGATAATCGGTATCCCAATTCCAACATCGTGGGCATTTTTCACCTTGAGCATGTTCAACGGCAACAGTAAGACCCGGCACCGAAGAAGCATATAATGTATCTGATTTGGATACCATATCGAACTGTGATACAATCAAGAACTCTTTAAAGAAACTTGCAATACTTTGGCCTGTTTCTTCTAATTCTCGGATAAATGCATCAAATATCTTTTGTTGGGCATCTGGTAGTATTATATGAACAAGTACGCGAGCTTCAAGTGAGTGTTTTATAACACCTTGTTCGCGTTTTTCTTCGATCGCCTTCAGAATTGCCGAACGTATATCTTTAAGCAATTGCCAACGCGCATCTTGTGCAGTTAGGTACGCTATTTCTTCAATCTGCGCAACCGCATCTTGCTTGGCAAGTTGTGGCACATCAGGCAACCAATTCTCACCTTTGTAAGCAAAGAAATTTTTTACTAATGCTAGGTTAGCAAATTCCTGCAAATGAATAGATACTTGTTTATTCTTTTGGTAATAGTCAGATACCTGTTCTGCAGTTAAAGAAAGTATTGGCGCCATTAAACGTGTTAATGTATCCAAAATATACCAGCACACCATTTGTGCAGAACGCCGTTTATGCCCATCTGCTTGTTCAACATACAATCGGTCTTTAATGATATCCAGATAAAATGAGCTTAATTCTACCGAGCTATAATGTGCCAACGCATGAAAAACTGCAGTAAAATCATATGTTTCATAATTGGTTAAAATGTCATCTTGTAAAACCAGTAATTCTTGCAATGCATACTGATCTATCATACGTAGTTGATCCAATGTAATTGTATCTTTATCAATATCAAAATCATATAAATTCGATAGTAAGAATCTACAAGTATTACGAATTTTACGATACACCTCTTGCACATTACGGATTAATACCTCAGATACTACAGCATCATCAGCATAATCTATACTTGCTACCCAAAGACGTAAGCCATCAGTTCCAAGCTTATCTATCATTGTTTGTGGAGACACTACGTTACCTAGTGATTTGGACATTTTGCGGCCATTTTCATCCACCGTAAAACCATGTGTCAAAATACCTTTCATGGATGCTTCATGTTCAAATGCAATGCTGGTAAGTAAGGAGCTTTGGAACCAACCCCGGTGCTGATCTTTACCTTCAAGGTATAAATCTGCTGGAAAACGCAATTCAGGTCGTTTTTTTAGCACGGCATAATGACTTACACCGGCGTCAAACCACACATCAAGAATATCAGTTTCTTTTTTCCATTGTCGGCGCTCGCATATCGGACATATAAAATCTGTAGGAATTATACTTTCTATCTTAACCTCATCCCAATATTCAATACCCTGCTTGGCAACCTCTTGTGCAACTTGATTAACTAATGCTTGAGAAATGTAGGTGTAGTCGCAGTGCTGGCAAATTAATGCCGGAATTGGCACACCCCAGACACGTTGGCGAGAAATACACCATTCAAGTCTACCTTCTACCGTAGCAGCAAGCCGATTGCGTGATGCTTCCGGATACATATTAAGTTGCGCTATGGCAGCTAAGGTTTGATTTTTTACATTACTTTTTGCCAGATCAAAAAACCATTGCTTGGTTGCCCTAAAAATTAAGCCACTATGACAACGCCAGCAATGCGGATATGAGTGGCGAATACTTGTTTTATATACCAGATTGCCAAGCTCGGCTAATTTTTTAATAACCCAAATTTGGCCATTTTGTAATGACATACCTTCAAGTTCTGTAGGTGCGATGCCTGGCGCATACTTACCATCCGGTGTAATTGGAGAAAATATTTCTAAGTTATTTTTTACCCCAATTTCATAATCAATTGGGCCAGCACCCGGTGCACTGTGCACAGCGGCGGTACCTTCGCCAAGCTCAACTGATTGATCGCCAATAATTGGCACTAATAATTGTGGTATAAACGGATGACGAGCTTGTGCACCCAGCTGAAGCAACTGGTCTGAATTAAATTCTGCAACTACTTTTTTATTAACTTCCATTTTTGCACATAATGCATCGGCAAGTGAAGCCCCCACCGCTACAAAAGAACCATTAATATCTAATACCACATATTTTTCATGCGGTTTGACTAATACAGCACGATTTAGCGGCAAGGTCCATGGAGTAGTAGTCCAAATAAGCATACTTACTTCATTACCTTTTAACTCGGAGAATAACTGATCTACAATTGCTTGTTCAAGCGGAAATTTAACATAAATTGAGGGATCTTTACGATCTTCATACTCAATCTCGGCAGAGGCTAAAACTGTCTGGCAAGAAATACACCAAGGTACTGTTTTATTTTTACGCTCAATATAATTACGTGCAATAAAGGTACCAAATACCTGTAAGATGGATGATTCGTACCCAAAATTCATGGTTAAATATGGATGTTCAAAATCCATTAATACACCAAGTTGCTTAAACTCTTCTCGTTGTACATCAACCCACTTTTGTGCATAAGCACGACATGCTTTTTTAAGTTGGCTGCGCGATAAGCCGGGATTTTCTTGGGTAACTTTTAATTCGATCGGCAATCCATGGCAATCCCATCCAGGCACTACTGGTGGCGTATGTTTGCCCGACATACGTTGCGCTTTGGTAACAATATCTTTTAAAATTTTGTTATAAGCATGCCCTAGATGAATATGGCCATTAGCATATGGTGGGCCATCATGCAGAATATAAGTAGGCTGCCCTTTGTTAAAATCAAATGCTTTTTTAACCACATGTTCTTCTTGCCAACGAGTAATCATGGCAGGATCGCTTTCTTTGGCATTAGCTCGCATAGGAAAATCGGTATGCGGCAAATTAAGCGTATCCTTAAAACTTACCTTTGTATCTTTATTCTCTGCCATGATTTGGATTCCTTTAGATTATTCATTTCTGCCTGAATATGTATTCTATAGTATAGCCTCTGCCATGGTTCTTGGCCAGATTAAATAGTCAAAATATAAAAAGTTGTACAAAAATTTTATATGCTATACTGCAAAATAACGTAATTAATTTTACCTTAACGGAGAATCGTATGAAACTCTTTATTATACTCATATTATGTACATTATTATCTATGCCGATACAAGCCATGCGTGGTAGAGGATCAGATAATAGATGGCGACATCTATCCAGAGATTTAGTGGAGGATCCTCATTCATCTACTGCCCATAATGATACGCACAGTAGAGATACGCGACAAAACAATGCCAGAGAAATTAGATATACAGGTCTAAATATGCAAGAGCCTGTAAGACGAACCATACACCGCTATCGCGATGAACCATACCCAGCCACTAACAGCAATTCAGATACAGCGGCAAATGCACGACCATACGCATTACGGACATATAGGCCTGCTCCTACACATTTGCGAGATTATGAGGTTCCAAATAGGGCAGCAAGCCAATCAGTAGGCATAACGAGGTCTGTACAAGCGAATGCAAGTGTTTCATCATCTCATTCATCACATTCTAGATCTGCATCCTCGAGCTCAGAAAACCAAGAAAATAGCACCGAGCAAGGCGAACAGGAAGAAATGATAGAAAATTTTTTCAATGAAATTTTTCATGCTGTTATAATGCAATTAACTCCCAATGATAACGATAATGCAGCAAACACAGAAGAAGAAAATCGTAAAAAGGAACTAGAAAAAGCAGAAATAATAAGATTTATTCAACAAAAGTATGGATTGATAGCGCAACTCAAAATGAATGCAATGCTAGATACAGCATCCAAACCATCTGCATCTGAATCAAAAGATCGCTATGACAAATTATTAAAAGAATATCAAGATGCATTGCAATATATGAATCTCTCTAATCTTAATCTGAAAGAATTGCATACTAAATATAAAGAGCTCACTGAAGAACACCATAGACTTGAGCATATACAAAGCAAAAATGCAGAAGAAGATAACACTATAAAATGCTGTATATGCTTTGAAGAAAATACGCAACTATTATCAATTCCATGCCCTAACCCACATAATGAATACTTTTGTACGAATTGTTATGAAAATATAGAGAGCGATATGTGCCCAATATGCCAAAACCCACTTAACGAATAAATCCGCTCCTATATACTAAAAACAACTAACACTTAGAGGATTACATAATGCATATTTATCGTATGACTGCTTTTATTTCACTGTTTTTTATGTGTAACTTCACATTATCCATGAAGCGTACCTTTGCTATAACAACTATAAGCGAAAAACAAGCACCTCAACCCGCAACAAAAAAAGTGCGTTGCGATTTAAAGGTACCTAAAGATTTAAAACGTTCTAATTCATATACTAGCAAACAACCGCCGACAAAAAAGCACAAAATAAATAACAATCCGTATGGACCAACTTATTTTATACCAAGCAAACGAGACACTGCAATGGCACTCTCATGTGTGCGTTCAGTTATGTATGATAATTATGCATATATAGATATATTACTCGCGCATAATGCCAATATTAATTGCCATGTCAGCGAGCATAAATGGTCACCGCTCATGGTTGCAGTGTTACAAGAGAAACTTGTTATGATACAATTTTTATTAGAACGTGGTGCAGATATGTTCCAGGTAAATGCATACGGTAAAAGCTCTTGGTGCTTTGCGCAAGGTCCACGCAGACATCTTACTTGCTTGCCAATATTGCAAGAATTCAACAAAAGAAGATGGTTAAAACGAAAATTATGTGAACCAGACATACCACATTCATCTAAAAAGCAAAAAACTATGCATGAAGAGCTGCCAGTATTTGAATCTACATTAGAGATGTTTAATAACCTGAGTATAAGTGAGCACTCTCAATTTGCTAAGTTTAAAAAAGAGTTACAAACAGAAGAACGCATTACAGATCATGAATCTATACCGCCAGGCAGAATGGCAATTGCATGCGCACAAGCAGCCATGAGTGGTGATATAATACAGATGGAACAGTTGATACATAAAACTGATAATATTGATGCTCGCGTTGGAGAAGGTGGCTGGTCGCCACTTATGATTGCGGTACTCAATAATGATCAGGCAATGACATTTTTACTCCTTTCAAACAATGCAGACATGATGCTAGAAAATACATATAGTGAAACAGCATGGGATCTTGGGCAAAAAAGCGTACACTGTCTGCCGATATTAAAACAATTTTATTCAAAATAATATATGCACAAAAAAAAGATTGGGATTTGGGGATTTGGTAAAGTTGGCAAATCGCTTGCTAAATTTTATATTTCATACACAGATGATATCGAGATCATGGACAAAACAACCCCGTCCACAGAGGATATGTGCTGGTTACATAAGCATGATATTTCTTTTTGCCTTGAAGAAGATTATGTAAATTTTTTTGCACGTAATGATGTAGTGGTACCAAGTCCCGGCATAGACATAAGAAATCATTACCATAATTATAAAAAAAAGTGGCAATCCGAGCTCGATTTATTTGCTACCTATTTTCATAAGTCAATTATTGCAATTACCGGCACTGTAGGCAAAACAACCATTACGCACATAATAAGCAAACTACTTAATGCGTATAAAAAACCAACACTAGCATGTGGCAATATCGGCACGCCCATGCTCAGTATCATAGATCAACAAGATGCGCTTGCATATGCCGTTGCAGAGATATCAAGTTTTCAACTTGAATACACCAAAAAATTTGCACCCGATCTTGCTATAATAACTAATTTTTCACCCAATCATCTTGATAGACATTCACTCGAAGAATATTTTTTAGCAAAAAGTAACATCACTTTGCACCAAGGTGAAAACCAACAAGCACTTGTACCTATTGAGATTGCACATAAGTTACGTGTAATCACCGCAAGAGAATCACCTTTACATATTTTTTCACATAATCGACCTTCTGAAGAAGAGATGCAGAAGCTTGTACCAGATGATACGCTTTTTTTTGTAGAAAACAATCAATTACGCAAAATAAATTATCAGACGCATGAGTGCTTGCTTGACTTAAATTTACTGCCCCCAATTACTTTCGTTGAAAATTGGATGATTATATGCAGTACATTGCATATCTTAGGATGCGATTTAAGTAAAGTAGCTGAATATGCGCAATACATTTCACTTCCTGAACATAGAATGGAGCGCATTATCTACAATGGAAGCCGTGGAATCATTACATGTATTAATGATTCAAAATCAACTACCGTAGAATCAACGCGCGCAGCGGTACGCATGCTCAAAGGCAAATCGATTATATTATTATTAGGTGGGCTCGGCAAAGGCGTTGACCGCACGCCACTCATTGCAGAGCTCAAAAATCAGGTAAAAAGCATCTATTGCTTCGGCAAAGAGCGCCAAGAGCTCCATGATGCATGCATAACTTATGGCATTCCTTCCCATGCTTTTGCTATACTTGACGATGCATATGCTGCATGCATAGAGTCGGCAGAAAATAACGACTATATACTCTTATCACCAGCAGGCAGTAGTTATGATGAATTTCAGAATTATGAAGCACGCGGCAATCATTTTAAAAAGTTGGTGAGGGAGTTCTCTAATGATAGCGCACAAAAAAATAAATAATGATCTACATATTTTTTTACTAGTGATAACCGGATTATTGATTATTGGAGGTATTTTTATTTATTCGGCCAGTTCAGTATATGCTCTCGAAGCATTTGGCAGCTCACTTTATTTTGTACGCAAACAGATCATAGGATTTATAGTTGGCATGGCAGCGTTGGTTATTGCCTGTATCATACCAATTGAATACATAAAAAAAATGACACCACTCATGTTAATAGGTGCAACGGTATTGACAGCACTCACATTAGTACCTCAATTAGCGCTCAAGGTACATGGCTCAAATCGTTGGCTTAATCTCGGGAGATTTGCATTTCAGCCAAGTGAGTTACTCAAAATAACAGCCATACTATATGGTGCATATTTTATAGACAAAAACATGCATAAAACATCGTCATTTGTACAAGTAGTACCTTTACTTATTATGATAGGCATACCAAGTTTAGTATTACTCAAACAACCAGACTTTGGCATGACGGTCACGCTTATTATCACTGTGCTCATGATGTTATTTATCGCTCAATTAAATGATAAATTATTGTTGATCAGCGCCGGCATATCTATTCCGGCAGGCATACTACTCATTATCATGAAACCATATCGTTTACAACGAATTTTAACATTCTTAAATCCATGGCAAGATCCGAGAGGTGGTGGATTTCAGATAATTCAATCACTCATTGCAATTGGATCAGGTGGACTCACTGGCGTTGGCATTGGACACTCTAAGCAAAAATTTTTTTATTTACCTATGCAGCATACCGATTTTATTTTTTCTATCATCGCAGAAGAAACCGGCTTTATCGGATCAATGTTTCTTATCATCTTATTTGTCACACTTCTTTATTGCGGCATGCGCATTGCATGGCAACTACGCACACCATTTGCCATGTTTGCCACGCTTGGATTTATTATGCTGATTAGTTTACAAGCCATAATGAATATTGCAGTTGCAACCGGCTTGGCACCAACCAAAGGGTTAGGATTGCCATTTGTCAGCTATGGTAATTCTGCATTAGTGTGTAATTTATACATGGTTGGCCTCATTATTAATATGGTGCACGCAGTCCATCAAAAATAACCGGTTTGTTTTTCATATAAATATTATTTATCCTTGGAATATATAAAATTGTTATATTAAGGATAAATAATGGAACAACACATAACGCAAAAACAAAAAACTGTTTTCTCATTACTTGATAATACACAGAATTTTGAACATCATATTGATCCACTGGGCGATGGCATTAGTTCAATTTCATTAGTACGTGTATCCGGATCGGATGTTGATATTGTAAATGCAGCACGTGTATCATACGGAAAATTTGTTACCGAGCTACAAGAGAGAGACAGAAATTTAATTCGCTTTTTAGTAGAGCATAAACATACAAGCCCATTTGAACACAATCAATTATCCTTCCGCATAAAAGCACCAATTTTTGTTGCACGCCAATGGATGCGACATCGCATAAATTCATATAATGAAATCAGTTATCGCTATGTCAAAGCACCACTCGAATTTTATATTCCACCAAAATGGCGTTATCAAGATACGGTAAACAAACAAGCTTCAATCGGCGCATTTGATGATGCAGAATCATTAGCAGATTACAAAAAAGGACTCGAAGTTTGCAAAAACACCTATGAAACATTGCTCTCACGTGGTGTATGTCGCGAGCTTGCACGGGGGATTCTGCCATTGTGCACCTATACACAATTTATTTACACCTGCAACTTACAATCACTCACACATTTTTTGCGTTTACGGTTACATCCCGGAGCACAACATGAAATTAGGATGTTTGCACAAGCAATGCTTACACTTGCAATGCCACACTTTCCAGTCTGCTTAGACGAATGGAAGAGAGTACACATGCCTGATCTAGCGGTACAGAATTTTGATACGTTTACGCCAGCATTTACACAAGCAGTAGACGAAAAATAATCAGTCTGTTTCCCCTTTTTGGGATCAATAAAATAAGTTCATTTAATCGCTCGCATGCGAGCATATTAAATAAATTCCTTATAACATAAAATACCGCCCGCTGTTTTTATACAGCGGGTATTCCATATAAAAAATAAATTAATATTTTCTTATTAATATTCATAATAAATATATAAAGGTCACCCTTCCTTTATACCTATCAAATAATTCCTTATTTAAAAACGAAGGCGAAACCTGCAGCCGTATGTCCGTTGGCCCTGCCGAGCGTGCGAGGCCCAGCCAACGGGCTAGGCGAAACGGTTGAGATGGAGTTGATCCTTAGCCTGGATACCAAACATTACATAAAAGCTCGACTTCACAATCTTTATATCGGGTACCGATAAATTATGCGACATAAATATATATAAAAAAAGCGATAGCTTCATGCCACCGCTTTTTTTTATATACTCTAGTTACCAATTCATGATAAGGTCTACAAACAAGCGCACCCCTGCACCTGTTGCACCCGGTCGATAATATGGCCTGTTTGGCACATTAAATGCCGTACCCGCAATATCCAGGTGCACCCATGGCACATCGTCTACAAAGTTTTGCAAGAAAAATGCGGCAGTTATAGTACCTGCCATGTAGGTTCTTGACCCTATATTTGATATATCTGCGATGTTAGATTTTATTGCCGGCTTATAATCATTATCCAATGGCAATCGCCACACATGATCACCAGAGTGAATTGCTGCATCTTCAACACGTTCAACCAATTCATCATGTTGGCTCATCATGCCGGTATAGAATGGCCCAAGTGCATAGGCACATGCACCCGTCAGCGTAGCTATGTCTATGATTGCATCGGGTTTATAATGTTTAACTGCATAAGAAAGCGCATCAGCCAAAATTAATCGCCCTTCTGCATCAGTATTTTTTACTTCCGCTGTTTTGCCATTGTAAAAACGCAAAATATCACCGGGCTTAGTCGCCTTGCCACTCAATAAATTTTCTGCTAATGGAGCCACAGCGATTACATTAATCTCCGGGTTCAATTGCCCGATCACTTCCATAGTTGCGATAACTGCAGCTGCACCAGACATATCATCTTTCATCGTTTCCATAGATTCTGCGGGTTTAATACTCAACCCGCCCGAATCAAACGTAATACCCTTGCCTACAATGGCTAATGTTGGTGCTGACTTTTTCTTCGCCTGGTATTCCATAATTACCAAAGCACAATCTTGCTCAGAGCCACGCGACACGCCGGTAATACCACCCATGCCCATTTTTTCTAATTGCTTTTCATCAAATACAGTAATTTTTAATTTTTTGTCTTTAGCTATTGCACGTGCTTTGCCTACCAACTCAGTCGGAGGCAGATTAGACGGTGGCAAATCAATCCAATGGCGCGCTTTATTTACAGCACTACCAATGATAGAACCCTCTTGCACCCCTGCTCGTATCGCAGCACTTTGTTTTGCATCAACGCAAAGCGCGAGATGGAACAATTCAGTTCCCTTTGCTAACTGATCAGTAATAAATTCATTAAAATGATATGCGGTCATCTGCGCAATAGTAGCAGTTTGTTGCCCAAAGTAGCGCGTATCCGCACCGCATACTTGTGCACTTGGCAATTGTAATGCAACAGATTCGCATTTTAAATCTGTTGCAGTGCGTAATGCTTTTGCAACAGCACGGCGGTATTCTTCTATAGGAATATATTTATTTTTACGCGCACCCATACCAACCAAAATGACATACACCATTTCGTTATTAATAACTGCCGGAAGGGAAACTATTTGCATTAATTTACCGGTAAAACTTCTTTTTTTTAAAAGTTGTTCAAGATCGGGAAATAGGTTAATTAATGCTGTGATATCTTTTTTGGCAAAATTATCTTCAAGAAGCATTGCGTAACATGCTGCTTTTTGATCAAACAATTTTTTACTACTAACTTCTATCGTAACCATGGTATACCTTTCTTATGCATGTATATCAATCTGCATTCAGTAGCATACCAAAAAAAGCCCAACCAGTTAAGGTCAGGCTTTTATTAAGAAAGGGTGGGATAAAATTATTTTATCTTCGTCTGCCGCCACCTCTATGACCACCTCTATGACCACCTCTATGACCACCTCTGTATCCACCGCCACCTCTATAATATCTATGCCCCCCATAGTAGCCTCGTCCATAATAACCACCATAGTAAGGATAACCATATGGGTATCCATAATATGGTGCACCTACACCAATCCCAAAATAAATTGAGGTACGCGGACGGCTTTCGCGCACTTCTTCTTTTTCCTTAATTTGTTCTTCCCTAATTTTATCAATACGATCGCCAAACTGTTTATTGAGATATGGACGCAATGTATTTGGGGTTATATTGTCAACCAATGCACCACTTACCCGCTGACCATCTTGAAATAATAGCACCGCCGGCATACGGCTCACGCTATTAGCGCGTACAACTGAGCGCAATGCATCATACTTGTCTACATTCGCACGTACAAATACAATACCTGATTTCTCAAAACGATCCTCTTTGCCAATACGCTCAAATGCATTTTCTGCACCACGCATATCTTTGCCATAAAATAATACGGCCACCATTTCATGTTCACCAATTAAATCATTAAAGCGATCCGGCGTGCGCACTTTATACTGCTCTGCATAGACGCTACCGGCGATACAGAGCAATGCGAATACAATTAATTTTTTCAACTTCATTACTACTTTCCCTTAAATTTTTTACATGCACCTATTATTACCAACCCCATCCCCATCCATAGTATGGCCAGCCCCATCCCCAACCATACCCCCAGTATGGGCCCCAATATGGGTATCCATACCAGTATGGTGCATAATATGAACGCAAACGTGCTTCTTGCAATTTGCGCTTGAGCACTTTTTCTTTTTCTTCTGAAATTTCATCGATTTTATCACCTAAATACTTGTCGACAAATTCATTTAATTCCAAACGCGATACATCACCGGTCAACATAACTGGCTTGCCAGCTTGCTTTATCGGCACCCCTTCGTAAAACACTAAAAATGCCGGTACTGTTTGCACCCCAAACTCAGCTGCAACTTGTTGCACATCTTCTCGGTTCATATTACCTTGCAAGAATGCCATATCAACTTCTTTGTACTCATCAGACTTACTCGTAACTTCAAATCGCGCACGTAAATCCTTAAGGTCATTTAGCTCATCTTTGTATGCAGCTTTTTCTGCTTTATCTGCGTCTTTTGGCCGATCCGGCGTACGGTAAAACATCACAACTGCTACACCAGACTCACGTAAATACTTTCTCAAATTCTCATCTGATTTAAATGTCCTTACCCTTGTGTGCACACCAAGATTAAAGAACAAAGATAAAACGACAATCATCATTGATATTAATTTTTTATTTTTCATAACCATTCCCCGCGCCGGTTATATCATAATTATCTTCTATCACTTCACGCACATATTTTTGGTATTTACCTTGTTGTACATCTTGTAAGAATGAACGTACTTGATCGGTATATTTTTCTGGATTATAAAAATAAGAATCAAAATGCCATCTCCCATTGGTTATCCACAATTTTTTAGGGCCAGCTGCACCATTAAAGACAGAACGCCCGGCCGCTAATGGAACTTTTTCATCATTTTTGCAATGGATAAAAAAGCATGGGACCGAAACATTTTTAATTGATTCAACCGGGCTAAATGGACGTATATTCATTTGAATATTTTGTGAATCTAATTTTGCTACTGTTTTAAGAAGCACTTTTATAAATGCCTGTATGTATGGGTGAAATGCTTTTTCTTGTAAATAACTTTTTCCCGGAATATCAAACTCGTACCCAAAAATAGAAAGCTTTACAGAATCCAATGCACGTTTGAGTACCTTTTCAGAAGAATCAAATGGACAATCTAAAATCATGGCATCAAACAATGGAGTATGCGATTGTGCTTCTATAGATGCTGCTGCACCCATAGAAAATCCATAGACATAGAGTGGTTTATCTTGAAGTGGAGCATAACTTCTTAAAAATTTTGCGGCAGCAATAACATCACGTGCTTCATCATGCCCAAAGGTACACAGTTGCCCGGATCTATTTTCACCATGTGCACGAAAATCAAAGGTCATCACATTGTATTTGCCACGAGGGAATACCCGACGCAATAATCCAGCATCATGTTTATCACACATAAAGCCATGGCACACCAATATAGTCGCCTGCGCATCTTTATAGCGCACCAGCAAGCCATTGCGTTCTAACTTATTGCGCACATCCTTTTTGCCCTGCGGGTAAATTTTGACCGTTTCAACCAATGCATTGCTGATCACATCTTGCTGGCTACTGAGTACCTTGCCATACATCGGCAGCAATTCTTGATGTACGAATGCCTGCGCATCCAGCTGCACCTTGGCCACTACCTGAGACTCAGCTACCAAAAATAAGCATAATGCCGCCACCGGCAGCTTTTTTATGCAAAATTGGCGTAATATGCGAGCATTCATGGCCTTTTCCCTTTGAATTCATCATTTTTTAGTAATCTATTTATATATCAAGAATATTCCTTCTAATAAGAGTTTAACAGTAAATATTTTCTATTTGCAACAATTATATGCAAAAAATTACCTTATGGTGTATTTATACGCCCGTTAGACAACTAATGGCCATTTCGGTATGATAAATAAGGTGTTTTAAGCACACAAATCGGTTTTTGGAGAAAAAATGAAAAAATTGATAATATTTCTGCCCCTCATCCTTTGCATCAGCAATACTCCTGCCCCTATGCTTGGCATGGTGGGATGGGATACTAGCTCAAGCAGTTCTTTTACACAAGAAACATACCCATGCGATAACTGCAATAGACCGCAAACAAATTGGCATATTTGTACTAATCGTACTTCTAGATTAGAATGTCTACACATTTTATGTGAAACATGTTACAAAGCTATACCCGGTCAATTCATATTTCCCACTCAATCAGATATAAACAAGATCACATCATTAGCTTACGAACCTAAAGTGCAACAATTCGTACTCAATTGCTATTACTGCAGGAACTCTTTTCTAAACAATAAAGAAAGTTGGTACATTAACACTGCTCCAACAGGCTCCCCTGGCAGTTTGCCTGGCGAATCTGAATGGATTACTACAAATGCTATTGAGTCACAAAAAATGCGACTCATGCATCCCCTTAAAACTATAACACCACAATCTGCTGCAGCACTTGAAGATAACTTTTCAGATGGCACAGATAATAGAAAATCAGTACGTGCAGCTCGAACATTTATATTTGGAGGAGCTGTAGTTATTGTAGGCTACGCTACCTACAAACTCTACCAATGGTGGACTACTAAGCCAGAAGATAATAATGAAGAAACTACAACAGAAGTTGACACACAAAATCAAGAACAACAAAAACAAACTACTTAAGTAAGAAAAAATACTTACATAAAAAAGCCGCTGAATTTACAGCGGCTTTTTTCTTACTTTTATATAACTAGATTTAAAACTGACTTACAAACTCACGTAATTCTGATTTGCTCATTGCACGGGTAAATCGCGCGGCAAGCTTGCCTTCTTTAAATACAAGAATACATGGTATTTTGTAGATTTTGTATTCATCGGCAATATCAGATGCTTCTTCTACATCAACTTTTATAAAAGTAACGTGCTCAAACTCTTTTGATACCGCATCATATGCCGGTAACATCTGCAAGCATGATGGGCAATAATCTGCATAAAAATCTACTACTACCACTTCATGCTGTTTGATTGTTGTTTCAAGTTCTTGCAGTGTTTTTATTACCGTAACTTTGCTTGGCAAATTTTTGTGCAAGGTATGTTTTTTGTATTCAGTAATTTGTGCAGCAACTTCATTATTAAAACCAATATCATCAAGAAATTTTGCCGCATCAAGTGCTGCAGCATTACCATGACCGCCGGCGATAAATGCTTGGCGATAACGTCTATCTTCTATATCACCTGCGGCGAATACACCTTTTACCAAGGTTTCTTGTGTTCTGCCATTCATAAGAATATAGCCATCTTTGTCCATGGGTATTTGGCCTTTAAACAACTTGTTGTTCGGGTCATGACCAACTGCTAAAAAGACACCTGAGATAGGCATCTTGTAAGATTCATTTGTTTTGTTATTGAATAATTTGAGGGCCGTTACTTTTTGGCCATCACCTAATATTTCTTGCACATCTACATTATACACAATTTTGATATTCGGGTAGCCTTTCAAGTGCTCTTGCATACTTGCAGCTGCACGCATCTTATCTTTGCGTACCAATATGGTTACTGTGCGTACATGTTTTGCAAGTTGCATTGCCTCTTCTACAGCTGAGTCACCACCGCCAACTACTACTACATCTTCACCTTTATAAAATGGTGCATCGCATGTAGCGCAAGAAGATACTCCTTCTAATTGTTCTCCCGGAACGCCAAGTTTGCGTGGGCTTGCACCCGTAGTAATAATCAGTGATAATGCATGCATAACATGTCCATCTTCTGTGGTAATTTTGAATGGCCATGAACTTACATCAATAGATTCAACCATGTCAGGTAAGAAAGGCACACCAAATGCTGCGACATGAGCACGCGTTTTTTTCATAAGTGCGGGGCCCATTACTGTTTTTTCACCCAGCCAGTTGGCTACTTCCGTAGTCTCGGTTAGTAATCCACCCGGTTTATTACCTTCTATCACCACCGTTTCTATATTGGCACGGGCACCATAAAGCGCCGCACCTAGACCGGCCGGACCAGACCCTATAATTACGATAGGTTTTACATTTTCTTTTTTTATTGCCTGTTTAAGATCAAAATTAAAGGTTTTTTGTTGTGGGGCAACCAGATATCCCCAGCCCAGGCAGGCAGCTAATAAACTTGCTAAGATACCGTTCATTGTTACTAATCCTCCAACTATAAACTTTTCATTCCTATTCATACCGGTTTATTCCCTGCAAAAAAGTTGCTTTCTTCATCGACAAACTCCCGGCAAATGATTATTCTATAACAAGCATTTACAGCCAATATTTCAGACATAATCTCTTTACTAACCTAGGAGTTACACCTTATGAGATTTTCAAATAGAAATCTTACCCTGAGCACGCTCATAGTAAGCTCTCTTAGTATACCCTATATGCCAATAATGGCCAACAGGTTCGAGGCCCCCTTCTTGGGCACCCCTTCGGCCACCTCAACCAGCCATAGCACCGATGCTTACCGTGACACCCTCCAAAAGCAGCTTGAAGAGCTCCATGGTATTTTATCTGATCTTTCTGCCATTATTTATGATGATCAGATCAAAACAGTCAAAAACAAAGATAAGACGCTCCTAAATATACAACTGTTAATGCGAGATATTGAACGCAAAAAAAATATTCTTGCTGTCAGCGCTGATATGAGTACTGTTGTATTTATGAGCAACTTTACCGATGCTGTTATCAAGCATATTACGCATGCACTCGATAATAATATGAGCCATTTTGCGTCATTTAATAGTGAAACATTATTGACTAAAAAATCAGGTCACATTGATACTCAGACAATACATGCTGATATGAGAGCAAATAAAAAACAGTTACGCACATTAAAAAAAGCCGCCGACAGTGTTGGCTTGCGATGGTATAACAAAGTATATCGTACGGTTGATGATAAAATTTTTAGCCACACAAGCAGATACCATATGCACCTCTTGGGTGGTACTACCTTTGGTTTGTATTTGTGGTGGCGCTTGTATGATAAAACATTTCCATTCAACAAGGGTTATGTAGGAAAAATGCTTTTAGGTGAACCATATAAATCATATAGTATCCCTTCACCACAAGATCCATCACAATTCATTACTACTAATAATTGGGATGATACCGGGTTTTTAAGCAGAGTTGAACATTCGATCAGTGAATTTCTTACTAAGGGTTGGCCAATTGGCGGCTCACTTGCTCTATATAACTGGGAACAAATAAAATCTATGTGGGAATTTCAGACACGCCCATGGATCAATAAACAATTGTCTATCATGCACTACCGCCTCAAGGGTGGCGCATACACTGCTAAAGCAAATAAAATTGGCGAAATTATGGAAGATGTCAGTTTTAATGATTTGGTTGGTCTTGATCATGTCAAAGAATATTTTACCTTCTTAGTAGAATATCTTGAAAACCCGGAAGCATTCGCGCGCCGCAAACTGACCCCACAAAAAGGTTGTTTGCTTGCCGGCCCCACACGTACCGGTAAAACATTCAGCGTAAAAGCATTGCATGGCGAAATTAACAACATGCTCAAACGCAATCAGCGTTCAGAACGATTCACCTTCTTAGAGCTCCCGGCCGCACTCATTAATTACCAAGGCATCAAATGGTGCATGCACGTGCTTAAAGAAAGCGCACCGTGCATTGTGTTCATAGATGAGATTGACTTACTTAACTTGCAACGCAGTGGACAAAACCAAATGCTCAGTGAATTTTTAACATCACTCAGCGGCGCACTGGATGAAACTGACCCACGCAAACAGGTTATTATTATCGCCGCAACCAACAAACCAGAAAGTTTAGATTTTGCACTCAGACAGCCGGGGCGCTTTGGCAAAGAGTTGCGCTTTGAATATCCAAACTACAATGAGCGCCTTGAATATCTTATGCGCAAACTGAACAAACTTTCACTTGATCTGGATAATTTTGGTGTAGAAAAACTTGCCAAAGAAACTGACAGTAAATCATATGAGGGGCTGCAAACATTGGTTGATCATGCCGTACTCAAAGCACGTTTGCGCGGGCAATCAGTTACGCAGTATCACTTAGAAGAAGCACTCGATCAAGAAGTACGCCGCGTCATGCTGACTGACATAAAAGACATTCCGGAACATGAACAAGAGATTCTTGCTGTACACTTTGCCGGCCATGCACTCGCACTGCATCTGCTTGATGCGCATACCAAACTGGCAAAAGTGACGATCAACCCGGTAATGACTACACTCAAAGAAGAATTAATCGGCAAACAATTATTGCAAGGTGCATTCGGCACAAAAAATACTGAAGAAGAACAAGCACGCTATGAGTATGGTAGCTTATTTACCTTTCATGAATATGACACCGTTAATGTGATAAGCAGAGAAGAAAAAATAAAACTCTGTAAAATGCATCTTGCCGGCCATGCCGCAGAAAAATTGTTGCACGGAGCCTGCAGTTACAGTTGCCATCGCGCAGACAAAGAGCACGCATTATCACTTATAACTTCATTGGTATTTGAAGGGCTCGATCCGAAGATGTTGCCAAATCATATTAAAAAACAACGCTATGATGAGGCATTTGCTCTGCTTGCACAATGTGAAAAAGAAATCACCCAATTGCTTGCACAGCACAAAGATGCGCTGGAAAATATTGCATGTGAATTGCAACAGGCAAAGATACTTGACGCACAAGAAATTGCAGAAATTATAAGGGATACAGAAACCGACATTGATTTAAATAGCAAATAATGTTGCAAGGAGGGCTCACACAAGCCCTCCTTTAAAATCAAGGAAGCCCATGGTGAAAAAATTTATTTTTGCATTTGCTCTTTGCACCTGCATCACGGCACTTGGCATGGAAGAAAACGAACATTTATTACAATCAATGCCGCCAGAGACCATTATTGATGTAGAAAAGAGCACTGAACAATCATATGAATCACCATTTGCCAATATTGACTTTAGCATTCTTTCTTTGGATGAATCTATTAAAACTCTTTCCCGAGATATGCAAGGAATTATTGGTCATTTTAAATTGAAACAATGTATGCAAAATACTCATAATGCTCAATATGTACTTGATAATTTTTATTCATATAATCCGCAAACTGTTTACCAATATCTAGAAAACCTCATTGATAATGGCATGTATATGACAAAGCCTCTTTTTTTTAGTCTCATGCAGAGGTTTAATCAGAGTGACCATTATCCTGAACCGCTACAAAAACTTCTGCCCAAACTAAATCCAACATTACTCAACCAAATGCTTATTTCTACACCAGATAAATTTGTACCCATACTTATTCAAAGTGGTGCAGATATATATCAACTCGATCAAAATCATGGCACAAGCCCATTGATAGAGGCATATAATGCATATGGTGCACGTTCTTCCGGTTTTGCTCGTGCTACATCAATGATTGCGGCCCAACATCCCAATACAAACTGTAGCTCTTATTATTACTGCAGGTACAATGATGAATTTCAGCAAACAGTTCTGCTTCCTGCAGTAGTTTGCGGTATCGTTGTAATAGGTAGTTTGCTTATCATACTAGCTCATCTCCACGATGCAAAGATAATCTAAGGCATTTGCCAGTTTTATTATAATGCATCAACCATAGCAATCCGTTCTGCATAGCGCCCATCAAGTTTTTGCGCACGCAACCAGGCACGGATAATGGCAACTGCCTTTTCAGGCGCAAGATAATCTGCCGGCAATGCAAGCACATTAATGTGATCATGTTCTTTGTCTTCTTGTGCTTGTGCTTGGCTCCATGCAACAGCAGCATAGATACCTTTAAAGCGATTTGCCGCCATAGCAACCCCCGAACCGGTACCGCATAATAACACCCCGCATGCAGCTTGGCCATCTAAAATTAATTCGGCTACCTCTTTGGCATACACTGGATAATCTGAACGCGTATCATTAAATGCGCCAACATCTATCCAAGTTATATCATCTGATTCTGGGGTGATATGTTTTTTTATATATTCTTTGGTGGCAAAGCCGCGGTGATCTGCGCCAATTGCTATCTTCATGCCGTGTATTCCTCTTGGCTTGCATAGTTCAAAGTATTCCAGGTAAGCATTGCTTCTTTTTTAATACTTCTGAATACCAGTTGTAGTTGTTCTGTTTCCGGTGTAATTAATGCATTCTCTTCTATGTCTTGCGCATCAAACTTGATCATATAGGCAACTTTAAAACGGTTGTAGCGTTTATCAAAGAACACGCGATATTCTTGCGGCAATTCAACCATCTTAGTTTCTATCGGGGTAAACAGGTGATCATTAATGTGCAATGTAACAGTCCACAATGCATTATCGGTACCAAGTGGGATTTCATACGAGCTAAGTACATAGAACGAGATAAAATGTTTATTCTCTTCTAGCTGCCGGCGCAAAAAGGTATTACGATCTTTACCATGGCGTTGCGCATAAATATCTGCATACGCAGTACGCACTGCATCAGAAAGCCATAAGCCATCAAAAATTGCACAGGTTGCAAATTGATCATAGATACGAACGGTGTGCACCTGTTGTTGAATAGAGCCAAGATCGCTATTAATATCTTGTCCCTGATTAAAATTACTTTTTGCCCAATTGGTGACGCGCCCACATCCAGGCAATAGAGTGATAAGCATAAGTGAAATATGAAAAATGTTTTTTGTTTTCATTACCGAGCCTCTTATTTTTTTTACAAAATCTATGCAACAGTAGTATCCTAGAAAAAACGTCGCAACTTTACAAGCATAAAAAGGATGTTATGCATCGATTAAGTTTATTTTTGGCATGGCGCTATATCACCGGAAGCGCGTATGAGAAATCAATTACCACCATGATACGCATCTGTTTTTTGAGTATATTAATTGGTTCATTTGCTCTTGCGCTTGTGAGTGCTGTTATGCATGGGTATGAAGAAGTGGTATACAAAAAAATGCAAGGCATTCATGCGCAGCTGACCATCCGTGGTTATGGCGATCAACTTAATGTACCTGCCATCAGCACGATCATACAAAAACAGTTTCCTGAAGTAACTGGACTCAGCCCACATGCGGTGCAATATGTGATTGTGCAACAAGAAGATACACAGCGCACACCGGTGGTGGTAATGCTCAAAGCAATTGATCCTGAGCATGAAGCACACGTAAGCACCATCGCAAATAAAATAATTTCACAGAAAGATGGCATACCATCACTAAGCAAGATTATTCATGATAATAACATAGCAATCGGAGAAGGCCTTGCGCATGAATTGGGAATTACGGTTGGCGATACGGTGCAACTGATATACTCAGAAAACATGCAGCCTAAGGGGCGCAAAGTCACCATGAATGCCACAGAGGCACGCGTAAATGGCATATTCAAAACCGGCATCGATGAGTTTGATAATCTTCTTACGCTATGCTCACTTGATTTTATGGAACAATTATTCCCTGATCAAGGTGCAACATTTATTAGCTTACAATTGGCTCCTCATGCGAATGAAGCACAAATTAGGGACAAATTACAACACCTATTAAAACTCGAAGTATATTCATGGAAAGATCTTTATCCAGCATTGGTATCTGCATTAAAATTAGAAAAATATGCCATGTTTCTGATTCTTGCACTCATTACCTTGGTAGCCAGCATGAATATTATTGCTCTGCTGTTTATGCAGATCACGCAAAAACGGCCTGACATTGCCATTTTGCGTGCCATGGGTATGCCCCAAGCCAATATTACGCGTATATTTTTGCTCATGGGCATGAGTATTGCAGTTGTTGCATCACTATGTGGTATCTTGTTGGCATGGGGTGCCAGCATACTGCTCGAACACTATCCATTTATTGAATTGCCTGATGCATATTACGTAACTCATCTGCCTGCAAAAATGAATTGGTCTCTGGTTGCTGCAGTTTTTGGCGTGGTAATTTGTATTAGCTTTATCGCAACATGGTTTACCGCACGCCGCACCCATGCGATTACGATTGCTAAAGTATTACGTTTTGAAGGGTAACTAACAAACGGGAAGATGTATGAAGTCAAAACTCACAAAATGGAACCTCAAAGATAAGCGTGTATTTGTGCGCGCAGATTTAAATGTGCCTATTCAGCATGGCAAGATTATTGATGATTATCGAATACGCGCTGCACTGCCTACCATAGATTTTATACAATCACACGGTGGAATTGTTATTTTAGCTACACATATCGGCCGCCCACACAACAAAGAGACCGATCTTTCTACACGTCATTTAGTGCCATGGTTTGAACAACATGGGTATCCCATCAGATGGGTACCAACCATAGATGCTGCACATACGCAATCTAATGCATCTATAATTTTACTTGAAAATTTGCGATTTTTTCCCGGCGAACAACAGGGCAACGCTACTTTTGCACAACAACTTGCAAAATTAGGAGAATATTATGTGGATGATGCATTTGCCACGCTGCACCGTGATGATGCATCTGTAGCCTTGGTGCCACGTTTTTTTGCGCAAGATAAGCGCACAATCGGATTTTTGGTAGAAAAAGAACTTGAAGTACTCGAACCACTACGCACCAATCCAAGCCACCCATTTGTACTTATGCTTGGCGGCAAAAAGGTTAGTGATAAAATACCACTCATACAAAATTTATTAGATAAAGTAGACACACTTATCTTATTACCTGCCATCGCATTTACCTTTGCAAAAGCAATGGGCAAGCCGGTAGGTAAATCATTAGTGGATAATAATGCACTTGATCTATGCAAAGATATTATGCGACATGCAGATGAACAAGGGATTACAATCTTGTTACCGGTTGATTATCAAGTGGCAGAAAATAACAAAGATGGCGCACTTTCAATAATTGATGCTGAACAATTTCCTGATAATGCATATGGCATTTCAATTGGGCCAAAAACAATTACACTGATTCGAGAGATGCTGGCACCTGCACACAGTATATTTTTTAATGGCGTACCGGGGTTTTTAGAAAGAAAAGAAACGCTTAAAGAAGCTCACAAACTATTTAATATCATAGCACATGCGAATGGCAATACGATTGTTTGTGGAGGAGATACGGTTGCTGCTGCGCATCTATTTGGTGTAACTTCTGAAATTGATTATCTTTCCACCGGTGGTGGCGCAACACTCACCTATCTGAGTGGCGAGCCATTGCCCGGATTACAGGCACTTTAAAAAATCGGACAGAATGCTAATAAACTTAATCCATTAATAACAGTATCAAGATCACACGAATCACCATCTTTACATTGTTTCTCGTATACCAGCAAACCATGATTATCATGCTTCATATCCCACGCATAATAACCCGGGTTGGTCATGTGGAGCGTTCTGCCTATTATCTCTACTACCTCGTTATCTGAATAATTATTTTTACGCAAACTTGGCCGCATTACCCCGCGTACCGTTTGATTAAATGGTGAACCTTGCATGTGTGCACTAAATGATTGTGGATCTTGCCAGATATCATCATCACCATCTGTGTACACTTCGGGGCGCCAAATACCCACGATTCCTTTTAAACAATCAAAATCAGGATTATCTACAAAATATGCTGCTTTTTCTAAATTAAAACATTCCGGCTTACATAATTCGTGCATGACAAATTCGGTAATATTTTCTTTTTCTTTGAGCGACAACATTTTGCGTGGTAATTGCGTTAAGCATCCAAGAATTGCATGACGTCGATGCAATATTTTATCACTATCCATCTCCTCTCCTTTCAAACAATGGCCTTTTTTTTGACCATACCCTACTTGTTTAGAAACAGCAACAAGAAAAAAATAATCACATTCAGCATACCAATTTCATGCATATCAAAACAATATACATGAGAATTAAGCCCAAAAGAATACAATTTGTATTAACAAAAATTGGTATAATTATTGACTCTCAATAATATACCTTTACAATTGATAACATACTGATCTTTAAAACCCTTTTTATACTAATAACCTATGAAAAATATTATTAAAAACTTGATTATCTTTTGCTTTGCTTTCAGTACAAATATACTCTCTGCGCGTAGCCCATTACGCACGCAAGAAAAATGGGTGCCAACTATAACTGCCACCTGGGCAGATAGCGCTCATAGCCAATGCTATACACTCAAACATGCCAGTTTAGAAGCATACCCATTATTTGAAGTATTTGATAAAAACTATTTTGAAGATCACACACTACCAGATGCAGCCATATCATTAAGCAACAATATTCCAGAAACAGTGGATGGAAGCCACCTAAAACAGCTCCTTGAACATTTGATGACTGAGATCAAGCAAAAAAAACACCATTTCACCCATTTTAAAATATTACAACGCAAAAATTGGAACCGTCGCCATACATCAGGCCTCCTCGTATTAAAATTCAAAAATTACCCCTTTGTGGTAAAGCTTTTTTCAGAAAACCCCCAAACGTTTGTTGATTATTGGGATAAAGGATTTGAGCCTATCTTTTTTTTCTACATGGGACACGGTGCTAATCGTCACATCAGCGGACTGACACGGATTAAAAATAAAGAGCTGGTAGAACAACGCCTTGCCAAACATCCACAATGGGGCACCATATTACGTATTCCACGCAAGTGGCATTGGCAACCAAACAATAATAGATATATTAAATTAACCGGTAATAACTTAGGAAATGGCAACGCTATCACTACAGAATTACCGAGTATATATGCAATTATTGCTGATGCAGAAGAAACAGATGATAATATAAAAGTTCCCCTCAAACAAAAACGACGCATGGTCATGAAACTCTGTAGTCAAGTTGACCTGACTATAGACCCACATTATAACAATTTTGTTTTTCAACAAGATCCCAAAACTGGCAAACTCTCCATTGTACTCATTGATACGGAATATTTTCCTATCATTATTGGGATGCGTGAAACAAAAGAATTTAAAACACATGGTGAATGGTATTTATATATGGTAAATAAGTTTGTAAATGACACCTATTTACGGGATAAAAAACAACGGCAATTTGCGCGCTTTGAACCACACAACCTAAAAGTTCCCGTCATGCACTAGGTCTACAAAAAATTTCTATGTAAACCTTTGACTTCCTTTCTCATAAAACATTATTATACACCTTGTATATAATCATACTTAAAAATAAGGAGAATGTATGAATATGCTTCGTATATCTATGTTAACTGCATTCATTTTGAGTGCAAGTCTTGCAGCAGACCCACGGTTACATCTTAAAAATAATTCACCGCTGGCTATACAAGTTGAAGTTATCGCCGGATCTACGATTGTTAAATCACTCACATCAGTGCA
>Ga0210086_1000328_pt1 | contig 28976 bp, 35 predicted proteins | sample China_Galinas_PW_3_FD_184867 | JGI IMG/M metagenome (GOLD analysis project Ga0210086, IMG submission 184867) | Wetland microbial communities from San Francisco Bay, California, USA, that impact long-term carbon sequestration - China_Galinas_PWB_D2... | ecosystem: Environmental > Aquatic > Marine...
GCGCCGGCTCATACTGACAGCGTGAGGAGAGCGAGCCCGCTTATCCGTGCCCTTGTGCTGTGCCTGTGCGCCGGCGCTGCGCGCGCACAACCCTGCGAGGTCTACTACGAGGCGTTCGACCGCTTCAGCGATCCCGCCGGGTTCGACGACGGCGTCTTCGCCGCCGCCTGGTGCCGCGCCGAAGCCTCCGTCGCCACCTCCTCGTTCTGCAACACCGCCGGCGCCTTCCGACTCGACTCGGCCCTCGACGACCCGCTGCTCTGGGTCTTCGTCGGGGACAACGGGTGCACCCGCCTCACCCTCGGGTTCGACTACTCCCAGTTCGCCGATACCCAGACCCGTGTCTACGCGGCCGGCTCGATCGACCCCGCCTTCAACTGCTCGCTTAGCGTCTCGCAGCTCGTCGGGCAGCTCACCACCACCGGCGGCGTGTGCACCCACGTCACCATCACCCTCGACACCAACGGCGCGCAGTCCGTCTACTTCCGTTTCGACCACGGCTCGAACACCAACGCCGTCTTCCTCGACAACCTCTCTGTCTCGCTCGAAGGATGCTGCGACGGAGGGGCGAGCCACCCCTGCGACCAGACCGGACCGGCCGGTTGCGAAGATCCCGCGGTCGCCGCCTGCGTGTGCGCACAGGACCCCTACTGCTGCGACGTCGCGTGGGACGAGATCTGCGTCGCCGAGACCGCCGAGTTCGACTGCGTGCCGACCTCCTCCTGTGCCCAGAGCTTCGACGCCGACTTCGGCACCCTCTTCCAGAGTGGTTCCGTTTGTGAGCGCTTCCCCGATCTCTTCGAGTCGTGCGAGGGCGCCGGTCCGTACCTGACCACCTCCGCCCCGTGCGCCGGTTCTGCCGACGTCGCCATGCGGTTCGCCTCAGGCATCCCCTACTCGGCCGCGATCACCCGCTGCCTCGACCTCTCCCAATCCGTCGCGCCCACGCTGAGCTTCAGCTACAGCAAAGACACCGGCACGCTCGGCCCGCGCGTCGAAGGCAGTACCGAAGGCGGCGCATGGGCCACCCTCTGGACCGCCCCGTTCACCGACGACGGCTCGTGCCACGCCGTCACCCTCGACCTCTCGGCGCTCGCGGGCAACGCCGATGTGCGTCTCCGCTTCATCTCCGGCTCGTCCACCGGTAACAACGGCACGATCGACGACATCTCGCTCGACCTCACCGGTGCGCCCGTCGGCGACCACCCCCCCTGCGAGACCGGCGGACCGGGCTCCGACGACCCCGCCGTCACCGCCTGTGTCTGCGCCGCCGACCCCTACTGCTGCGACACCGCCTGGGACGAGATCTGCGTCGGCCTCGTCGAGCAGGAGGGTTGCGGAGCGTGCCCCGACCTTTGCCTCGACCAGTTCCTCATCGACTTCGGCGACACCTACCTCCCCGGCGACCTTTGCACGCTCGGGCCGACCATCTTCAGCGCCTGCGAGGGGGTCGGCCCGTTCCTCACCAGCGCCGCCCCCGCCGGCGGGCTCGCCGACATGGCCGTAGCCTTCGGCGAAGGATGGCCGTACTCCTCGTTCACCACCCGCTGCATCGACATGAGCGCAGCCCCGGGCACGACACTCCGCTTCGAGTACGCCAAGCAGACCAACACGCTCGGCCCGCGCGTCGAGGTCTCGACCGACGCCGGCGCGAGCTTCACCGCCATCTGGACCGCGCCGTTCAGCGTCGGCGCGGGCGCCCACGACGCGTGTGTTGACCTCTCCGCCTACGCCGGGCTGCACGACGTGAGACTGAAGTTCAGCTCGGGCACGTCGCTCGCGCAAAGCCACCAGATCGACGACGTCATGGTGACGTTCGACCGGTCGTGCTTCTCGTGCCCCGCCGACCTGACCACCCAGGGCGCGGGCGCCGGCGACCCCGGCTACGGCACGCCCGACGGACAGGTCTCGGCCGCCGACCTCAATTACCTCGTCAACGCCTGGGTCGCGCAGGACCCCGCGATCGCGGATCTCACCACCCAGGGCGCCGGCGAGGGCAGCCCCGGGTACGGCACGCCCGACGGCGCCGTCACCGCATCCGACCTCAACTACTACGTCAACCTCTGGCTCGCGGGGTGCGCATAGGAACGTCTATCGTCGCCCGTGGACTTCGAGCCGTTCGACACACGCGGGTACCCGGTCGTCCCACCCCGCGAGGGGTACACGCGGTGGGCCGAGACCTACGAGGACTCCGTCCTCGATCTCATGGACCTCGCGCTGCTCGACCGGATCGAGTCCGTGCCGTGGGCGTCGATCACCCGTGCGGCCGACCTCGCCTGCGGCACCGGACGCACCGGCGCGTGGCTCAGCACGCACGGCGTCGGCGCGATCGACGGTGTGGACCTGACCCCGGAGATGCTCGAACGTGCGCGCACCCGCGGTGTCCACGACCGGCTCATCGAAGCGGATCTGCGCGACACCGGTCTCGACGCCGGCGCCTGCGAACTGGCCGTCGTCTCGCTCGCCGACGAGCACATCCCCTCGGTCGCCCCGATGTACGCCGAGGCGGCCCGCCTCGCGACGCGCTGGTTCGTCGTGGTGGGATACCACCCGTTCTTCCTGATGGGCGGGATGCCGACGCACTTCCACCTGCCCACGGGAGAGCCCGTCGCGATCGAATCGCACGTGCACCTGTTCGCCGACCACGTCGCGGCTGCGCGCGCACACGCCTGGCGACTCGCCGAGTTGCACGAGGCGGTGATCGACGACGCGTGGATCGAGCGCAAGCCGAAGTGGTCCGACCAGCGCGGGCGCCCGATCAGTTTCGCCGCGGTGTGGGCGCGGTAGCGCATGGAAAGCCCCACCGGGGGGCCGGCGGGGCTCCGGACACATCGACCTGTGGTGCTCGTTCAGCGACGCCGACGCGTCACCACGAGCCCGAGCCCAACCAGCCCCATCGCCGACGCGGTCGGCAGCGGGATCACCGGCGGGGTGGCGCTCAGCACCGCCCACTCCTCGAACCCGTCCCCCGTCTCGTAGTCGTTGGAGAAGTGCCCGAAGTACGAGTACAGGTACAGGAAGTCTGTGTCTGCCGCCCCGGCGAAGTTGCTCAGCGGCACGTACATCTGCATGTCGCCCTGCCCGCTCCCGCTGTTGAGGTCGTAGTCGAGCAGGACCACGTTCTCACCGAAATTCGTCGCCAGGCTGTACCGCAGGGTCCCGAGCGTATTCTCGAGTCCCGTCTGGCTCCCGATTGACGAGGTGTAGATGTTGACCTTATCGAGGCTCAGGAGCCGGTTGATCCGCCCGTCCGGCTCGTTGATGTCGAGGATGAACTGCTTGTACAGCACGCCGCCGATGTCGACCGTCGGCACGTCGCCGAGCATGAGGTCGTGCGTGAAGTTCGGGTCGGTCAGCTCGTCGTACCTGACATCACGACCCGATGTGTTGTACCCCTGCTCCTCACCGTTTGGCGAGTACCCGTTGTTGCTCCGCCCGTTGTCGTGCTGGACGCGCACGAACGGGTCGATGTACCCCGTCCCCGCCGTCTGGAAGTCCGCCCTCCAGAACAACGCTCCGTTGGCGCTACCCGTCTGGTTGTTCACCAGATCGACCGTCGCCGCCGACGCCTGAAACCCACACACCGTTCCTACAGCGATCACGATAAGCCGTGCGCTCCGCATGGCGTCCCCTTCCTGGTTTGTACAAAACCGTTCATTGCTACCGGGCGAACGCCCGTGTCCGACCACTCCGAACTGCCTACAGCATAGCTACTTCCCGATGTCCTACAAGGCTGTAGTGTTCCGCGCCGCGCGCAGGTTATGGGAACAAAACTACCCAGATTGACATAGATGCGCACGTGTTGCGCGATCGTCGGAGAACGACTCTCAGTGACACCTCGGCACGCACCGGTTTCACGAACGACGAACGCACGGTTCGCCTCATCCGCGACGCGCACGCAACGCCTCGCGCCTCTCGGGAGCGTGCCCCGACCGCGACCCCGGAACATCGAGTCGTGGGCACGCTTGACCCGCGGCGCCCGGCTCCGTCTGTCGTGCGCTGCGGCGGACCGACTTCGCACCTGCAGCGTCGCCCCGCGGGTGCGACGGGCCCGCCTGATACGGGAGGCAAAAGTCTGATATAGTCCCGTGGTCACGGGCCCGCACCGGGCCCCGCAGCTATCCCCCAATCATGCCGCACCCAACGAACCCAACCCGAGGCGTGATCTTCAGGGTCGCGTGCATCGCGGTCGCGTACTTCGCGTACGTCGCCGGGATCACGACGCTCGAGGGGCGCGCCGCAGCCGACGCCGTCCCGCCAACCGATCCCGCCTACGCCGCGGGGCGACGCGTCTGGCTCGACCACGCCTGCCAGACGTGCCACTCGATCTACGGGGTCGGCGGGCACCTCGGCCCGGACCTGACCAACGTCGCCCGCCCCGGCAACGCGGGCACCGTCCGGGCCACCGTCGCCAACGGGAAGGGGGCGATGCCCGCCTTCGCCCTCAGCGCCGAGCAGTTCGACGCGCTGGTCGCCTACCTCGAGGCCATCGACCGGACCGGCGTGTACCCGCCGACCTCGCTGGGTGATCCGGTGTTCGGGGGGATGCCGTGAGGCTCGTCGAGGCGCCCGCCCGCCCGATCCGAGTCGAGCCGCTCTTGCCCGAGCGGGAGCGTCCGCGGGTGTCCGAGTCGGAGCAGCCCCACGCCCGAGCCACCGCCCGCTCCCGCGTGCTCATCGTCACGCCGATCGCGTGCCTGCTGCTCGCGCTGCTGTTCGGGCTGCTGGCCGGGCTGAGGACTGTGATCGCGCCGGCCGCGACCGCCCTGCTCCCGCTCCAGATCCTCCAGCCGCTGCACACGCTGATGTCGCTCTCATGCATCTTCTCGGGGATCTTCGCGCTGTTCGTCTTCGCCGGCGAGGACGTCGGAGCCCGCGGCATCCACGCCTCCCGGCGCACGTTCGAGGTCCTCCTCCCCGCCTTCATCGTGCTCGCCGCGGCGTCGATCATCACCGGGTACGGCAGCGGCAAGGAATACCTCACCTGGGCCCCCGCCCTGACCCCCCTGCTCGTGCTGCTCTTCGTCGTCGGCGGCGTCGTCTTCTTCCGCAACGCCGGGGCGTTCGCCCGCCCCGCGCCCGAGGCGGCGTGGCTGATCGGGCTCGGGTTCGTCTGCATGGGTTTCGGTCTGATTGAGGGCAACCTCTGCCACGTCGTCAGCCTCGTGTACGCCCGCGAACTCTCGTTTGAGTGGCACGCGATCGACATCGTCGTCGCCGGGTGGAACGCCTCGCTCTACGGGTTCGGCATCATCATCTCGGCCCACGCGGGCAAGCCGCTCCGCGCCCCGTGGCTCTACGCCCTGGCCGCGTTCACCTTTGTCTCGACCTTCGGGCACCACCACTACATGTCGCCGCAGCCGCAGACGATCAAGATCATCGCGGTCACCGCGAGCATGCTGGCGGGCCTCAGCTTCGTGCGTCACATCCGCGCCTCGCGCGGGCTGCGTCTCTCGCCGCCGACCGGCCCGGCCGGACCGTTCCTCGTCGCCGCCGAGGTCTGGACCATCTTCGCCATCGGCTCGGGCATCCTCTTCGCCATCCCCCAGGTCAACCTCATCATCCACGGCACCTACGGCATCGTCGCCCACTCGATGGGCGCCATGATCGGCATCAACGCCATGCTCGTCCTCGGCGGGCTCGCGTTCTACATCGGAGCCGACCCCGCCCGCGCGCGACGCGTCGGCGTGCTCGTGCTCGTCGCCAACGCGGCCCTGCTCATCATGGTCCTCGATCTGACCTTCGTCGGGCTGGTCAAGGGGACGCTCCGCCTCGCCCGCCCGCAGATCGACTTCGAGACCATCATCTGGCGCGAGCTGATCCCGCTGCCGCTGTTCGGCACGGTGCTCGCCGTCGCGACCGTGCTCATCTGCGTCGAGCTGCTCCGGCGCGACCGGGGGGCACGGCGGGTGCCACGGGCAGCTTGACTGCCCGTGCCGGGTAGATCGATACCGCGTCGACGGGCGCCCGTGAGCACGTCTCCCGGACGCCGAGTCTGAGGCGTCTTCGCCGAACGCTCGGATCCGACTGGACCACGCGGCGCTCCAGGTCCGCCAACGAATCCGAGGCTTCGCAGATTCAGCCTCGGCGTCCAGGGACTCGGAGAGCTTCGGGCACTCGGGGCGCGACCCCCCGTGCGGTAGACTCCGGTCATGAAACCGGGACGATGGGTGCGAACGGTCACAAGCTGGATCGCACCGGGGCTGATCTGGCTGCTGGCCGTCGTGCTCGCGCTGGGGGTCTGGGTCGCCCGGGACGACGCGGCGGCGGTCGCGGCGATCGTGACGGCGGTGCTCGCCCTGGCCGTCTGCGGCTGGGTCGTCCGCGGCGACCGCCCGAAGGGCCGCCGGCGCTGCCCGAAGTGCTGGTACGACATGACCGGCACGGCCGCCACCTGCCCCGAGTGCGGACGGACACAGAAGCACGAGCAGCGATTCTTCCGCACCCGCCGGCGCTGGCGCACGGCCGTGGCGTGCTTCCTCGTCACGCTCGCTGGCGCCGGCACGGCCGCCTGGCGCGCCGAGCCGAAGTGGTGGGAACACACGCCGACGATCGTGCTCTACGGCGTCTATCGGTTCACGGACTGGCGGGTGAGAGACGTTCGTTCCGAACTGTTCTCCCGCTGGGATGTCGCGTTCGACTCATGGACGCGCGAAGTGCTGGTCTGGGACGCAACCCGGCGCCTCGCCGATGCCGCCGTGCCCCAGGAACGGGCGGACGCTGCCCGATTGCTGGGCATGTGCTACGCGTTCGAGAGCGTAGACCCTCTCATCGATGCCCTCGACGATGAGTCACCGCTCGTCCAGCAGAGCACGATCGCATCCCTCGGCACGATGCGAATCCGTAACGAGCGGTTCCTCGAGAGTGCCCACACGTTCGCCTGCGAGTCAGATGACGTGCTTGTGAGAATGGTGGCGTACCTGTCGCTGCAGTTGCTTGAACCCTCCGACCCAAGGGTCGCAGACGCCTTCGGACAGGGCTTCCAAGACGACAAGCCCGTGAGCCGCGGCGTTGCGATCAACACAGCCGGGAATCTCGACCCGCCGCCGCCGGGTCTGCTGGTCGTACTGACGGAGATGATGCGAGATGACACGCTCGACATTGCCGCCCGCTCACGTGCCGCCGTGATCGCGTCGCGGTGCGAGAACGCCGACTTCTTCACGGCTGATCTCATCGCTCGGCTCATGAAGCAAGGCGCCATCTACCCGGACGACGGGGTCGAAGCCCTTGGGCACATCGGCCCGGAAGCGACCGCCGCGATCCCGATGCTCGAGCGGCTCGTGCCACTGGCCAATGTCCGGTCGGCGTTGATGGTCATCCGTGGCGAGGCGCCCACGCTGGCAGACGGGTACGCCACCCTGTTCAGCCGCGACGACCCCGAGCTGCGCCGCTCCGCCCTGGAACATGCACGCCCGCAGCATGGCTTCGACCACGAGCATGTACGTTCGGCTCTGCTCAATGCCCTGCGGGACGAAGACGACCGGACCCGAACGGCCGCCTGGAGAGCCGTGCGCAGGTTCGGGGAGATCCTCGCGGACGACCTGCCTGTGCTGCGTGACCTTTCACGGGCTGAGACGGGAGACCCGCGGTATGTCTGCAAGACGGCGGTCCGTGCGATCGAACGGCGCATCGCGGTCGAGCGGCGGCGAGCCCGCTACTTCCCCGAAGCCGACTAGACGCCGTCGCTACAGCTGCTTCAGGAACCGCACATCGTTCTCGAACAGCATGCGGATGTCGGGGATGCCGTACTTGCCCATCGCGAGGCGCTCGATCCCGAACCCGAACGCGAAGCCGGTCCACTCCTCGGCGTCGATCCCGCAGACTTCAAGCACGTTGGGGTCCACCATGCCGCACCCGCCCAGCTCGATCCACTTGGGCTCGTCGCCGGGGCGCAGGGCGATCTTCATGTCGAACTCGGCCGACGGCTCCGTGAACGGGAAGAAGCTCGGGCGCAGTCGCACGTCGGCGTCGGGCCCAAAGTACGCGTGGGCGAAGTGCACCAGCGTGCTCTTGAGGTCGCTCATCGATACCCCGTGGTCGATGTACAGCCCCTCGATCTGGTGGAACATGAACGAGTGCGTCGCGTCCACCGTGTCGGGGCGGTAGACGCGCCCGGGGCTGACGATCTTGATCGGAGGGCGTCCCCCCGAGCGGATCACGCGGTCCATCTCGCGGATCTGCACCGTGCTGGTCTGGCTGCGCAGCATCCGCGGGGTGTGCGTCGTCTCCGGGTCGTCCACGTAGAAGTTGTCGATCGGGTCGCGGGCCGGGTGCTCGGGCGGGATGTTGAGCTTGACGAAGTTGTGCTCGTCGTCCTCGAGCTCGGGCCCCTGCGCGACGTCGAAGCCCATGCGGGCGAACACGTCCACCAGCTCGTCGCGGACGCGGGTGATGATGTGTCGGCGCCCGACCGTGTGCGATTCGACCAGCCCCGGCTCGGTGACGTCGATCATCGGGCCGCTCGCCGCCCCGCCGCTCGCCAGCGCCGCCTTCTTGGCCTCGAACGCCGATTCGAGGGCCGCCTTGACCTCGTTGGCGCGCTTGCCGACCGCGGGCTTGTCCGCCTTGGGAACATCCTTCATGCCGCCCATCGCGCCCTTGAGCCGCCCCTTGGTGCCGAGGTAGGCGATGCGCCAGCCCTCGAGCGCCTCGGCGTCGCCGGCCGACGCCAGCTCGGCGAGCCCCGTCGTCTCGATCTCGTTCAGCGTGTCGAGCATGGGCGGGAGTGTATTCGCCGCGGAGGGTGGAGGAGGCGGGAGTCGGGCTACTTCTACAAGAGAAACCGGGGAGACCATGCTACCAGGCGGACTCACATCTCCCCGACTGGCAGCCCCCACAAGTCGGTGCCAGCAGTCTGATCCCAAGGAGATAGCGCCAAGACGCAACCGGGAATCGACTATACTGCGGTAGTATGATGTGATTGTATTGAGAGCACTTCGGAAGCAGGTGAAATGAGATGCTGATGCGGACGGCTCTCCTTGCGATCCTAAGCACATCAATGGTGGCATACGCTGGTGCGATCGCTCAGAACACGGTTGCTCCCTGCGCCAAGGTACTTGCGGGTGACGGGGTTGCTGACGATGGGTTCGGAGCATCGGTGGATGCAAACGGCAACGTGGTAGTCGTTGGAGCAGATCGCGATGATGATCTCGGGAGCGAGTCGGGGTCGGCGTATGTGTTTGATGCAACAACCCGAGATCAACTCTATAAATTGGTTCCAGAAGATGGCATGCCTCATGCACTATTCGGATGCGCCGTGGCGATATCCGATGAGTACATCATTGTCGGCGCTTGCGGAGACAGTAAACAAGCGAACTGCGCGGGTGCCGCCTACGTATTCGATGTCGAAACCGGCAGGCAGTTGCTCAGGTTGATGCCCGACGACTTGGCAGCAATGTCTCGATTCGGCGTGTCGGTTGCAATCGACGGGGTCTATGCCGTGGTTGGAGCCAACGGCGATGCTGGTGAGGGAGCGGCGTATGTATTCGATGCCAGCACCGGACGACAACTCACGAAGCTCTTGCCCACGGGCAATGCGGCGGGTAGCGGCTTCGGGTGTTCAGTCGGAATTGCCGGATCCGTCATCGTAGTCGGGAGTCCAGCCGAGGATACACGAGGCGACCGATCTGGCGCCGCGTACGTATTCGAGTTGTGTCCAGAAGAGGGCGGTGTGGCGCCGCTTAGACGCAAACTGTGTGCGAGTGATGGTACGGGACGTGAGTGGTTCGGGAACGCCGTTGCTCTCAATGACAAGTTTACAGTCATAGGCGCGTACGGAAGCAGGTCGCACGGGTACCACAGTGGGGCCGCGTACGTGTATGAATCAGATTCAGGGAAATACCTTCACAAGCTGGTACCTGACGACCTGAGCCGCGGGGATAGGTTCGGCCATTCGGTCTCCATTAACGGCGGTGTGGTTTTGATCGGCTCATGGATGGACGACGATCCGGGTATTGACTCGGGCTCGGCGTATCTCTTTGATGCTCAATCCGGGGCACAACTCCTCAAACTCTCCCCGGAGGATTCGACAGTGGAGGAAGTGATTGGCGTCTCTGTCGCAATCGAAGGGCGTCTATGTGTGCTGGGGGCGCGCGGGAACAGCGACCGCGGGTCTGGTGCTGGAGCCGTGTACTTCTGCCCTCGTTGACTCACCTTCCATTGGCGAACTGATCCGTGGCGAACCTGAGAAACGAACACGGGCCCGGTCGCCCGGGCCCGTGTGGGATAGCCAGGTGATGCCGGGGATCACTCCTCGGGCTTCTCCTCGGGGGCTTCAGCCTGGGGTTCTTCCGCGGGGGCCTCGGCAGCCTCTTCGGCCGGAGGCTCGGCGACCGCCGTCGCGGCCTGCTCCTTCGCCGCCGATTCCTTGCGGAGCTTGGCGTAGAACGCCGTCCGACGGTCGGCGATCTTGCGACGCGTCGACCCGCCCCCGCCGATCTCCGGGCCCTCCTCGTTGCCGACGAACTGGAGCACGACCAGCTCGGCCGCGTCGCCGACGCGGTGGTACCCCAGCTTGATGATCCGGGTGTACCCGCCGGCCCGGTCCTCGAACCGCGGCGCGACGTTCTCGAAGATGTGCTTGACCAGCCTCGGCGCCTTGCGCAGCTCGCCGTAGCGGTTGCGCTCGACCTCGTCCGAGTCGGGCAGGTCGAAGAAGCCCTCGGCCCGCTCGCGCATCCCCTCGACGCGCTCGCGGTCGGTCTCCTTGGCCCCGCTGGGGATGTGCATCCAGGCGAACGCACGACGGTCGCCGCCGAGCATCGACGCCACCTGACGGCGCGCGTGCAGGTCGCCGCGCTTGGCCTTGGTGACGATCCGCTCGACGAAGGGTTGGACGGCCTTGGCCTTCGGCAGCGTGGTTGTGATCTGCCCGTGCTCGAACAGCGACGCCGCCATGTTCCGCAGCATCGCCGTGCGGTGGGCGGTCGTCCTGTTGAGTTTGTAGCCGGACTTGCGGTGACGCATCTTCGACTCCTCGCGGGCTATCCCCCGCCTCAGATCTCCACGGGCTGGGGCTGGTAGCCCTCGGGCATCTCCATCCCCAGGTCGAGCTCGATGTCCAGGAGCTTGCGCTTGACCTCGCGCAGGGAGGTCCGCCCGAAGCTCCGCAGCTTGAGCAGGCTCGCGTCGGTCTGCATCACGAGCTGACCGACCGTGTCGATCCGCGCCGATTCCAGGCAGTTGCTCGCACGCACCGACAGGTCCAGCTCCGTGATCGGCATGTTGAGCCTGCGGACGAGGTCCTCGTCGACCCCGGCTGCCGCCGCGGCCTCCTCCGACACGCGCTCCTCGCCCACCTCGAAGTACTGCACGAACGGGTTCAGGTGCTTGCGGAGGATCTTCGCGCCCTCCACCAGCGCCATCTCCGGCGTGACCGTCCCGTCCGTCCAGATCTCCAGCACCAGCTTGTCGTAGTTCGTCTTCTGGCCCACGCGCGTGTGCTCGACGTTGTACCGCACACGCTGCACCGGCGAGTAGATCGCGTCGGTCGGGATCAGCCCGACCTCCTGCTCCTCCTCGTCCTCGGCGATCTGCTCCGACGCCGGCACGTACCCGCGCCCGCGACCCACGCGCAGCTCCATCTCGAACTCGACACCGTCGGTCAGCGTGCAGATCACCAGGTCCCTGTTGAAGATGGTGACCGCGGTGTCGGCCTCGATCAGGTCGGCTGTCACCTCGCCCGGCCCCTGAGCGGCCAGACGCATCGTCTTCGGCTCCTCAGAGTCGAGCTTGACGACCAGGTTCTTGACGTTGAGCACGATGTCGGAGACGTCCTCACGCACGCCCTTGAGGGCCGTGAACTCGTGCTCCGCGCCGCGGATCTTGACGGCCGTGACCGCCGCACCCTCGAGGCTCGACAGCAGCACGCGCCGCAGGCTGTTGCCCACGGTCGTGCCGAACCCGCGCTCGAACGGCTCGATCTCGAAGCGTCCGAACGTCTCGCTCTTGAACTTCGGGTCGGTGACGACCCGGGCCGGCAATTCCAGACCACGCCAGCGAACTCTCATCGCTCGTACCTCATCCGGCGGGAACCCGTCCTGAGTGTTCGGCTCTCCCGGCTCTCGGGTCGTGCACACCCCCGCCGATCGGCGTGCACGCCCTTCTTCCCGGGCGCCGCGTCGCGCCTACACCCGGCGCTTCTTGCGAGGCCGGCACCCGTTGTGGGGCACCGGCGTGTGATCCTCCACCGCCGTCACGCGGATCCCGGTCGAGCACAGCCCCTGGACCGCGCTCTCACGCCCGCCCCCGGTGCCGCGGATCTTCACCTCGATCTCCATCACGCCCATCTTGCGGACCTTCGACCCGACCTGCTCGCCCGCGCGCGTCGCGGCGAACGGCGTCGCCTTGCGGGCGCCCTTGAATCCGATCGTCCCGGCCGAGTCCCACGCCAGGGTCTCGCCGTTCGGGTCCGTGATCGTCACGATGGTGTTGTTCTGCGTCGCCTTGATGTGGGCAATCGCCTTCGTGACGCCTTTGCGGATCTTCTTCTGCTTCTTTGCCATGCTGAACTCGCTGATGCGGTTCCACTTCCCGATGGGCTGGAACCTCGCGGTGTCCTCTTCGACTTGTGCCTAGTGCCTTATGCCTGGTGCCTTCCCTTAGCCCTTCACACCCTTCTTCCCGGCGACCGTCTTCTTGCGACCCTTGCGTGTGCGGGCGTTGCAGCGTGTGCGCTGCCCGCGCGTCGGCAGACCGCGCCGGTGACGATCGCCCCGGTAGCACCGGATGTCGCGCAGCCGCTGCACGTTCTGCTGCACCTGACGACGCAGCGCACCCTCGACCAGGTACCCGTTGTCGATGATCTGCCCGATCAGCGCGAGCTGCTGCTCGGTCAGCTCGTTCGCCTTCGTGTCCGGGTCGATCTGCGCCTCGCCCAGGATGTCCTCGGCGAACTTCGGACCGATCCCGTGCACGTACCGCAACGCGTAGCGGATCTTCTTGCGGTCGGGGACGTCAACACCTGCGATACGCGGCATCGTTCGCTCCTAGCCCTGCACCTGCTTGTGCTTCGGATCGGCCTTGCAGATCACGCGCACCTTGCCCTTGCGCCTCACGATCTGGCAACTGCTGCAGATCCGTTTCACGCTCGCCTTGACCTTCATCGTCAGGCTCCAACGACGACGCACCGTCCCGGGGCGGCGTCCTTCGCTCGGTCGAATAGCAAACCCGTCCGGCCAGCCCGGACTCGGGCCGCAATGCTATACCCCGACGCCCCCCCAGTCCTCCCGAACCCACACGAAAACCGCCCTCCGGTCCCGTCGGGGCCGTACGGAACCCCTCAGCCGAGGATCCGCGGGCCGGACCGTGTAATCGCGACCATCCGCTCCTCGTAGCACGCCGGCGAGCCGTCGCGAGTCCGCACCGTCCACCCGTCGGCGTCGAGGACCGTCCCGACCGGGCGGGTGCAGACGATCGGCTCGAGCGTGAAGACCATCCCCGGGCGGAGGACAAAGTCGTCGTCCGGGCCGACCTCGACGAACTTCGCCGCCGGCGGCTCGTGCAACTCCCGCCCGATCCCGTGCCCGCAGAACCCGTCGATCAGGTAGACGCCGGCCGAGTCGGCCCGGGCCCTGACCGTCGCGGCGACATCCGACCATTTCCCGCCGGGCACCATCGCACCCAACGCGGCGTCCAGCACCGTCCGGGCCGCACCGAGCAGTGACCCGTCGCTCACGCTCCGGGCTCCTTCCGATTCCGGCGCGTCGTCATCGACCGGAACCACCATCGAGCGTGCCAGGTCGGCGCACCACCTTCCGAGCCTCGCGCCGACATCGATCGTTACCAGTTCGCCGGGCGTGATCCGCCGCTCGCCGGGCCGCGCATGGACGACCTGATCGTTGATGCAGACACACGCGACGGTCCCGAACCGTTCACCGTCTTCGCGCTGTTCGGGAAACAGCGGTTCGGCCCCAGCCCCCGCGAGCACTCGCTCGGCAGCATCGCTGATCTCACGTGTTGGCGTGTTGGGAGCGCAGCGCTCAAACGCCGCGTCAATCGCGCGGGACACGACCTCGGCCGCCCTCGCGATGCCGTCGATTTCGTGCGGCGCGTAGACCGGGATCGCCACGTCAGGCGCGGCTGCTGCGCAGCCTCGGGCCGCGCGTCCCGTCGTCCGGGCTCGACAGGAAGCCGGCGTAGTTGCGCATCAGCAGCGCGGCCTCGATCCGCTGGAGGAAGTCGAGCGCCACCGACACCACGATCAACAGCCCCGTCCCGCCGAGGAACTGCGTGACCATGTAGTTGATGCCCATCGACTGGTTCACCACCATCGGCAAGACCGCGATCACCGCCAGGAACGCCGCACCCACGTAGGTGATGCGCTCCATGACCGACTCGAGGTACTCGGCCGTCCGCGGGCCCGGTCGCAACCCGGGGATGAACGACCCGTGGTCGCGGAGCTGCTTGCTCATCTCCTCCGGGTTGAACTGGACGGTGATCCAGAAGTACGCGAAGAAGTAAACCAGCAGGATGTACGCCAGGATGTACAGGAACTGCCCGACGTTGAAGTTGGTGCTCAGCCACCCCGCGAGCTGGACGTACCACCCCGAGCTGCCCTGGCGCAGCGACTCGTACACCCCTCCAAACACCACCGCCGGGAAGATCATCAGCGAGCTGGCGAAGATGATCGGCATGACCCCGCCGTGGTTCACGCGCAGGGGCAGGTAGCTCTTCTGCCCGCCGTAGACCTTGCGCCCTCGCGTGTGCTTGGCCTGCTGCACCGGGATCCGTCGCTGCGCAACCGTCAGCAGCACCGAGCCCGCCACGACCAGGATGAACCCGGCGACGAGCATGATCAGCCCCATCCACCCCATCTTGTTCTGGTTGCCCGGTTCGAAGCTGCTGATGACCTGCCCGACCGCGCCCGGCATGCGCGAGACGATCCCCGCCGTGATGATCAGCGACACGCCGTTCCCGATCCCGTACCGGTCGATCTGCTCGCCCAGCCACATCAGGAACGTCGTCCCGGCCGTCAACGCCGTGACCGCCATCAGCCACCACACGGGGTTGTTCGACCAGTTCGCGTACACCAGCCCCGACGAGCGGACGTAGCTGAGCCACGCCGCCGCCTGGATGACGCACAGCCCGATCGTCGCGTACCGCGTGTACTCCTGGATCTTCTGGTTCCCCGTCGGGCCCTCGTCACGCAGCTTCTTGAGCGCGGGGCTCACCGACCCCAGGAGCTGGAAGATGATCGCCGCCGAGATGTACGGCATGATCCCAAGCCCGAAGATCGTGCTCCGCCCGAACGCACCGCCGGAGAAGATCGCCATGTAGTTGGCCGCACGACCGGCCGCGCTGCCCGACTGCGCAGCACGCTCGAAGTGCTGGATCATCTGCGCCTGGTCAACACCCGGCAGCGGGATCCAGAAACCGATCCGGTAGACCGCGAGCATCCCGATCGTGAACAGGATCTTGTTCCGCAGCTCGGCGATGCGGAACACGTTCGTCAGCGTCTGGATCAGCATGTCCGCCCTCGGTTGGACCGGCCTGAACCGGACATCCGTGTCTCAGCCAACCGTCAAGTCAGCCCTTCTTCTTCCCGCCCCGACGCAGCTTCTTGGTCAGGTTCTTCGGCGAGCGGTCGTCCGAGTTGCGGTCGATCCCGCGCACCCGGTCGCGACGCGTCCCGGTCTCCTCGACCGTCCCGCCCGCGCCCTCGATCGCGCCCCGCGCCGACGCCGACACCCGCGAAACCCTCACGTCGAGCTTCACCTTCAGCTCGCCCGCCTCGCCCAGGTCGCCCAGGATCTTGACGTCGCGGCTCGCGTCACGCACCAGCCCCGCCGCCATCAGCTTCTCGGCGTCAACCGCTCCGCCGCCCGCGAACGCCTCGGTCGCCACGATGTCGCGCAGGTTCACGATCCAGAACCGCGTCGCGAACTGCGTGTTGGAGAACCCGAGCTTGGGCAGCCGCCGGAAGTACGGCATCTGCCCGCCCTCGAACTGGTGGCGCCGCGAGTAGCCCGCGCGCGACCCGGCGCCCTTCTGCCCGCGGGTGGCGGTCTTGCCACGCCCGCTGCCCGGCCCGCGCCCCACACGCTTCCGTGACTTGTGCTTGCCCGCCAACGCGGTGATCTCGTGGATCATCATCTCGGGTCACTCCCCGTCAGTCGTTGCTCTTGGTTCCGCCGGACTCGCCCGCCGGCGCAGACTCGCCGGCGCCCCCGCTCTGCGGCGCGGGCTCCGCGGGGCGTTCCGAGCGTCTCGGCCCGCGTCCGCCCCCGCGACCGCCGCGACCGCCGCCGCGACCGCCACGTCGATCCTGCCCCACCGTGTTCACCGGGCCCCGCATCTTCTCGCCAACGCTGGTCGGCATGAACCGACGCCCCTTCTCCACCCGCTTCTCGATCGTCGTCGAGTCGATCTCGACGCCCCGAAGGTCGCCGACGAGGTTCCGCGTCCGCAGCTGCCCGAGCCCGTCGAACACGGCCTTGACCACGTTCACCGCGTTGTTCGACCCGTAGCACTTGGTCAGGCAGTCGGTGATCCCGCCCGCCTCGAGCACCGCGCGGACCGCGGCGCCCGCGACCACGCCCGTCCCCGGGCTTGCCGGGATCAGCCGCACCATCGTCGCCCCGTACCGCCCCTCGACCTCGTGCGGGATCGTCGAGCCCAGCAGCGAGAACGACGCCGCCGCACGGCGCGCCTTCTTCTCCGCCTTCTCGATCGCGGAGGGCACTTCCTTGGCCTTGCCGTGCCCGTACCCGACCCTCCCGCGCCCGTCGCCGACGACCACCAGCGCGCCGAAGCTGAAGCGACGCCCGCCCTTTACAGTCGCCGCGGTCCGGAAGACCTTCACGGTCTTCGGCTCCATCTGACCGGCTTTTTCCTCGAGCAACTCTGCCATCGTCGATCCGCCTTACCGCCGGCCCGCGCCGGCACGGTGAATGTTCAGAACTCCAGCCCGCTCTCGCGCGCCGCGTCGGCCAACGCCTTCACGCGCCCGTGGTAGCGGAAACCACCGCGGTCGAACACGACCTTCGTCACGCCCGCCGCCCGGGCCTTCTCGGCGAGGCGCACGCCGACGCCCTTGGCCGCCTCCACGTTCCCCGTCGCCGATCCACCCGCGTCCTTGTCCCGCGTCGATGCCGATACCAGCGTCTTGCCCGCCAGGTCGTCGATCACCTGCGCGTACATGTGGTTCAGCGAGCGGTACACCGCCAGACGCGGACGCGCCGGCGAACCCACCACACGCTTGCGGATCCCGATCCGCCTCCGCTTCCGACGCACCGAGTGTTTCTTCTGCCTGTCCATCGATCGCTCCTCAGGCCCCGAACTGCTTGCCCTGCTTGCGGCGGATCACCTCGTCGGCGTACTTGATCCCCTTGCCCTGGTACGGCTCGGGCTTCTTCACCGACCGCACCTGCGCGGCGAACTGACCCACCGCCTGCTTGTCCGGGCCCTCGATCGTCACCAGCTGCTTCTCGACCTTCACCGCCACGCCCTGCGGGATCGGCACCGACACCGGGCTCGCGAACCCGACGTTCACCTTCAGCACCTGACCCGCGATGTCGGCCCCCCACCCCACGCCAACGATCTCGAGCTGCTTGCGGTACCCCTCGTTCACGCCGATCACCATGTTCTGGATCACCGCGCGCGTCGTCCCCCACAGCGCCCGCGCCTGCCGGCTCCCGCTCTGCTCATCCGGCAGCGTCACCGACACCTGCTTCGCGCCGTCGTCCACCGCCACGCCGACCTCGGGGCGGTGCTCGAAGCTCAGCGACCCCTTCGGGCCCTCGACGTTCACGCACCGACCGCTCAGCGAGACCTTCACCCCGCCGGGGACCGCCACTGGTTTCTTTCCGACTCTCGACATGCCTGTCCTCTGACCTCCGGCCCTGCCGGGGATTCCAGGTTCCTCACTCGACGGTGCAGAGCAGCTCGCCGCCCGCACGCTTCTCTCTGGCCTGCCTGTCGCTCAGCACGCCCTGGCTGGTCGAGACGATCGCGATGCCCAGCCCCTGCAGCGGGCGCGGCAGATCGTCCACCCCTCGGTACACCCGGCGACCGGGCTTCGACTCGCGCGTCAGGCGGTGCAGCACCTTCTCGCCGCGCGGCCCGTACTTGAGCTTCACGCGGATCAGCCCCTGCCGACCGTCGTCGATCACGTCGTACCCCGACACGTACCCCTCGTCCTGGAGCACCTGCGCGATACCGCGGCAGATCTTGCTGTTCTTGCAGTCCACCGTCTTGAACCGGTTCCGCAACGCGTTGCGGATCCGCGTCAGCATGTCGGCGATCGGATCTGTCAGCGACATAGGCCTGTCTACCTCTTCTTGAACCTGCTCGTCAGGCTCTTCTGCTCTTCACGAGTGCGTTGTGCCTCGTGCGTTGTGCCTTCCCTTACCAGCTCGCCTTGCGCATCCCGGGGATCTTCCCCTCCAGCGCCAGCTTCCTCAGCATGATCCGGCTGATCCGGAACTTGCGGTACACCCCGCGCGCACGCCCCGTCAGCTCGCAGCGCCGGACCTCCCGCGAGCTGAACTTCGGCGTGCGGTTCGATTTCGCGATCTGCGACTTGCTCGCCATCAGCGGGCCCCTTCCTTCGCGAACGGCATCCCCAGCTCCTCCAGCACGAACTCACTCTTGTCCTTGTCAGAGTTCTCGAACGAGAAGTTGATGTGCATCCCGTGCGTGAACACCGCCTCGGCCATGTTGATCTCGGGGAACACGCCCTGCTCGGTCAGCCCCATCGAGTAGTTGCCCTGCCGGTCGAACCCCTTGCGGCTCAGACCGCGGAAGTCCTTGATGCGCGGCGTCGCCAGGTGGATCAGACGGTCCATGAAGTGCCACATCCGGTCGCGACGCAGCGTCACCTTCGCGGCCGTCTCGTACCCCTCGCGGACCTTGAAGTTCGACACCGACTTCTTCGCCTTGATGATCACCGGGCTCTGCCCCGTGATCGTCCGCAGCGTGTCCGTCACCGTGTTCTTCACGTTCGGGGGGATCTTCGTGCCCTCGAGGTGGCGCCCCATGTTCACGTTGATCGTGATCTTCTCGAGCTTCGGCTGCGCCATCCGGTTCTGCACGCCGAACTTCTCCGCGACCTTCGGGCGGATCTGCTCGTCGTACACGCTCTTCAGACGCGGCTCCGGTGCCGGATCGACCGGACCTTCCTGCGCCTTCTTCTTTTTGTCCTTCGCCATCGCTTACTTCTTCCTCGCCCCGTGCACCGGGCCCAGCACCTTGCCGCCCCTGACCGCCACGCGCACCTTCGAGCCGTCGTCGCGGGTCTCGAACCTCACGCGCGACGGGTGCCCGTCCACGACCGGGCTCACGTTGCTCAGGTGGATCGGCGCCTCCTTGGTGACGATCCCGCCCTGCGGGTTCAGCTGCGTCGGCTTGACGTGCTTGGTCCGCAGGTTCACCCCCTTGACCAGCACCTGATCGGTCTTGGTCAGCACACGCATCACCTCGCCGGTGCGACCCCTGCTCGCCCCGCCCGTCACGATCACCGTGTCGCCCTTCCGAACGTGCCGCGGCATCACACCACCTCCGTCGCCAGCGAGACGATCTTCATGTAGTTGCGGTCGCGCAGCTCTCGGGCAACCGCCCCGAAGATGCGTGTGCCCTTCGGGTTCCCGTCGTCGCCGATCAGAACCACCGCGTTCGAGTCGAAACGGACGTACGACCCGTCGCGCCGTCGCGTCGCCTTGTTCGTCCGCACGATCACCGCCTTCGACAGCGTCCCGGGCTTGATCTCCGCCCCCGGCAGCGCCTTCTTGACCGTGACCAGCACGCGGTCGCCGATCCCCGCCGTCCGGCGGGTGTACCCGCCCCGGCGCGTCGAGCCACCGTACACGCGGATCACCATCGCCTCCTTGGCGCCGGAGTTGTCCGCGACGTCACACCTGGATTCCTGCTGAAGCATCGCTCGACCTCAGTCCTGCACCGCGCGCGTCACCACGCGCACCAGACGCCAGCTCTTCGTCTTGCTGATCGGCGTCGTCTCGGCCACCTCGACCGTGTCACCCAGGCGCGACTCGTTGTTCTCGTCGTGCACGTGCAGCACCGTGCGCCGACGCACGTACTTCCCGTACTTGGGGTGCTTGGTCACGTAGCGCACCACCACCTTGCGCGTCTTGTCGCGCTTGTCCGACTCGACCACGCCGGTCCGTGTCCGCTGTGTCGTTCCAGTTTCGCTCATCGTTACGCCTTCACCAGCTCGCGCGCCCGGATCTCCGTCCGGACCCTCGCGATGTCCCTGCGCACCTTCCCGAACTGCGACGTGTCCTCGATCTTCTCGGTCACGGCCTGCGAGCGCAGCTTGAACAGCTTCGCCCGGAGGTTGCCCAGCTCCACACCGAGTTCCTCGTCGCTCAGCTTCTTCACCTCGCGCCCGGTCATGCCGCCTCCTCAGTGCTCCCGGCGGTGCACGAAACGGCACCGCACCGGCATCTTCATCGCCACGCGCGCCAACGCCTGCTTGGCACGCGACTCCGAAACACCCGCGATCTCGTACAGCAGCGTCCCGGGCTTCACCCGCGCCGCCCAGTAATCGACGTCGGCCTTGCCCTTGCCCATCCGCGTCTCGAGCGGCTTCTTGCTCACCGGCTTGTCCGGGAACACCCGGATGAACAGCTTGCCCTCACGCTTGAGGAAGTGCGCCGCCGCGATACGACCGGCCTCGATGTGGTTGCTCTTCAGCCACACACCCTCGAGCGCCTGCAGCCCGTAGTCGCCGAACGCGACGTAGTTGCCCTTGGTCGCGCGCCGGTCGCGCACGCGACGGAACTCCTTGCGGAACTTCACACGTTTCGGGATCTTGTACGGAGGCATGCCCGCTGTCCTTCCCTAGTGACGCCCACGCGCCCGCGCCTGAGCGCCGGCCGCACGCGACTGCTCGGGCTCCGTCTCGTCCGAGTACTCGCCCTTGTAGATCCACACCTTGCACCCGATCACGCCGTACGTCGTCACCGACTCGGCGAACCCGTAGTCGATCTCGGCCTGCAGCGTGCTCAACGGCAACGCGCCCAGACGCACGTCCAGCGTCCGCCCCATCTCCGCACCGCCCAGACGACCCTTGATCAGGATCTTCACACCCTTCGCGCCCGCCTGCATCACCGACTCGGCACGCATCTTCACGACGCGACGGAAGCCCATCCGGCGCTTGAGCTGCTCGGCCACGCTCTCGGCCACCAGCTGCGCGTCCATGTCAGGCTGCTTGATCTCCATGATCGAGATCGCAACCTTGCGACCCGTCATGTACGTCAGCTCTTCGGTCATCCGCTCGACCTCGGCGCCCTTCGGACCGATCACCAGCCCCGGACGCGCCGTCTTGATGATGATCTTGAGTTCCTCACGCGTCCGCTCGATCACGATCTGGGACACCGCCGAGTTCGGCGGACGCCGGTTCAGACGGTTGTCCAGGAAACGCCGGATCTTCTGGTCCTCCACCAGCAGCTCGCCGTACAACGCCTTTGGCGCGTACCAGCGGCTCCGGTGCGCCTCGGTCACCCCGAGCCTCAGACCGAACGGATGTGTCTTCTGTCCCATCAGCTTCGCTCCTCGACGCCGATCGTGATGTGGCTCGTCCGCTTCAGGATCGGGTGCGCCCGACCGCGGTCCTTCGGCTGGAACCGCTTGATGTGCGGGCCCTCGTCAACCCGGCTCTCGGTCACCACCAACTCGGCCAGGTCCGCCTCGTGCTGCTCGGCGTCGGCGATCGCCGCGTCCAGCGCCTTGCGCACGTTCGACGCCGCACGCTTCTGGCTGAAGCTCAGCAGGTTCAACGCCTCCTCCACCGGGCGCCCGCGCACCAGGTCCGCCACCAGACGCGCCTTCTGCGGGCTCCCGCGGTGCCACATCACCTCGCTGGTGAACCGCGTGATCTGACGCGGCTCGGCGCCGACCGCCTCGGCAAGACGACGGATGTCCGACGCCTTGCACCGCGGATGGTCGCGACCGCCCAGCCAGTTCGCGACCGCGCGCCTCGCACGCGGGCCCATCAGCCCGGTCCGCTCCACCGCCGACGCGAGGTCGTCGACCCCGACGCCGCGCGCCCCGGCCAGCTTCTTCAGTTTCTCGCCACGGATCCGCACCGCGCAGCTCCTCTCACCACGCCCGGGTCACCGCCCGAGCTTGATGCCTTCCTTCTTGTTCGTGTGCCCACGGAACGTCCGCGTCGCCGAGAACTCGCCGAGCTTGTGCCCGACCATGTCCTCCGTGACGTAGACCTCCAGGAACGCACGCCCGTTGTGCACCAGGAACGTCTGCCCGACGAACTCCGGCACGATTGTGCACCGACGCGCCCACGTCTTGATCGGCTGACGCGCGCCGTTCGCACGCAGCCGCTCCACCTTCATGTAGAGCTTCTCATCGACGTACGGACCCTTTTTCACGCTCCGACCCATGGCCTACCTCTTCTGCCCGTAACGCTTGCTCTTGCGCCGACGCAAGATCAGCTTCTGACTCGGCTTCTTTCGGTTGCGCGTGTTCCCGCCCTTCGACAGCACGCCCGACTCGCTCACGGGCGCGCGACCACCCTTCGAACGCCCCTCGCCGCCGCCCAGCGGGTGCTCGTGGTGGCTCATCGCCACGCCGCGCACCTTCGGGCGACGTCCCAGGTGACGGTTGATCCCCGCCTTGCCCAGACGACGGTTCTGGTGGTCGGTGTTCCCCACCTGCCCCACCGTCGCCCGGCACTCGAGCAGCACCCGGCGCGTCTCGCCCGACGGCAGCATGACCGTCGCGTACCGTCCCTCCTTGTTCATCAGCCGCGCCGACGAACCCGCCGAGCGGCACAGCTGCGCTCCGCGTCCCGGGTCCAGCTCCACGCAGTGGATGTCCAGCCCCGACGGGATGAACCGCAGCGGCATGCAGTTGCCCGGCGCCGGCTCCACCGCCGCGTCCGAGCTCGACACCACCGTCTGCCCCATCTTCAGCCCCACCGGCGCGATGATGTACCGCTTCACGCCGTCCGCGTACTCGATCAGAGCGATGTGGCTCGACCGGTTCGGGTCGTACTCGATCCCGCCGACCTTGCCCGTGATCCCGTCGCGGTCGCGCCGCCGGAAGTCGATCAGCCGGTAGCGGCGCTTCGCGCCGCCGCCCCGACCCTTGACCGTGATCTTCCCGTGGTGGTTCCGCCCACCCTTCTTCGGCAGCGGGCGCAGCAGCGATTTTTCCGGCGTCGTCTTCGTGACCTCCTCGTGGAGGTTCACCGAAGCGTTCCGGCGCCCCGCGCTCGTCGGCTTGTATTTCCTGATCGCCATCGATCAACCCTTCTGAAACTGCTCTAGCGCCTTGTGCCTAGTGCCTTGTGCCTCTCTAGAACAGCTCGATCTGGTCCTCTTCGTGCAGACGAACGACCGCCTTCTTCGTCGGCTTCTCGACCACGTACCCGTACTTCAGCCGCCGCGTCTTGCCCTTGCGCAGCTGCGTCTGCACGCCGATCACCCGCACCCCGTACAGCTCCTCGACCGCGTGCTTCACATCGGTCTTGCTCGCGCGACGGTCCACCAGGAACGCGTACCGCCCGTGCTCGTTCATCGCCTCGGTGCTCTTCTCGCTGAGCAGCGGCTTCTTGATCACGTACGTCGCGTCCATCACGCACCCGCCTTCCGGCTCGCCGAGCCGCGCCTCGGACGCGGAGCCTTCTCCGCCTTCGCGCCGGCGCCCAGCGGATCGGACTTCGCACGCTTGTCCGTCTGCGAGCTCGGACCGTTCAGCCACGCCTCCAGCTCCTCGCGACCGATCACCAGGTACCGGTGGTTCAGCATCTCGAAGCAGTTGAGCTGGTCGGCACGGCACAGCGACACGTCCTCGAGGTTCCTCGCACCGAGCCGCGCGTTCTTCGCCTTCTCCGGGTCGCCCGACAACGCCACCAGCGCCCTCCGGTCGATCCCGAGCGAGCCCAGAAACGCCGCGAACTCCCTGGTCTTCGGGCTCGACGGCTCCAGCCTGTCGATCACCTTGACCTCGGAGTCCACCAGCTTGGCCAGCAGCGCGTTGCGGTTCGCCTTGCGGCGCATCTTCACCGGCATGTCCTGCCGGAAGTCCTCGCGCGTGCGGCGTTTCGCGAAGGCGTGACCGCCCCCGCGGAACAGGTTGGACGTCTTCGCCCCGTGGCGCGCCCGACCCGTCCCCTTCTGCTTGTACCACTTCTTGGTCGTCCCGCTGATCTCGCCGCGGGAGCGGCTGCGCGCCGAACCCTGACGACGGTTCGCGTGGTACCGCACGTACGCCTGCTTGATCAACGCGGCATTGATCGTGCCGCCGAGGGCGCTCTCGTCGATCGGCATCGCGCCGACCTCTTCGCCCTTCATGTTGTAGACGGGGACATCCATCGGTCTTACCTCGTCTTGCGCCTTGCGCCGGTCCGCCCGGCTCTTCTCCGCCTCGCCCGGCCGCCTCCGATTGCCCCCGCGGGGCACCCTCTCGGGTGGGGTCGGCTCGGGTCCGACTCGGCTCTGCCCTTCGTGTCTGCGCCCGCCGGTTCCCTCGTGGGCCTCCCGGGCCCGCCGACCCTTCCGGACCGGCGGTTCCTGCCACCCCGCCCTACTCGGCGGCCTTCTTCGTCTTCGAGCGGTTCAGCCGAACCGCCGCCCTGATCTCCACCAGCCCCCGGTTCGCGCCCGGCACCGGACCCTTCACCAGGAGCAGGTTCCGTTCCTCGTCGATCCGCACCACGTCCAGGCTCCGCACCGTGACCCGCTCGTTCCCGAGCTGCCCGGACATCTTCTTTCCCTTCTTGATCCGACCGGCCTTGCCCGCGTTGTTCGCGTGCCCGCCGATCGAGCCCGGCGAACGGTGCTTGCGCTCCACGCCGTGGGTGGCCTGCTGCCCCTTGAAACCGTGACGCTTCATCCCGCCCGCGAAACCCTTGCCCTTGCTCGTCCCGATCACATCCACGTACTCGACGCCCTCAAGGTCCCTCACGCCGAGCTGCTGCCCGAGCTCGTACGCCTCGTCTGTCCGGAACTCGCGGTGATGCCGCTTGGGGCTCGTCCCGGCCTTGTGGTCGTGCGCCATCATCGAGATCGGCGTCGTCCGCACCTTCGCCTCGACCGCCCCGACCTGCACCGCCGCGTACCCGTCGACCTCCGGCGTGCGCACCTGCGTGACCACGTTCGGCGTCACCTCGATCACCGTCACCGGCACGATCGAGCCGTCCTCCGCGTACACGCGGGTCATCCCGAGTTTCGTGCCCAAGAGCGTGACCGACATCTCGCTTCCTTTACTCGCCTCGTGCTCTCGGCGGACCGCCCGCCAGGCAGAGGAGGTCTTGTTGCCCCGCCTCGGCGGGAAGAAAAAACCGGCCGCCCCCTCGGGCGACCGGCTCACGTCAGGCCTTGATCTTCACGAAGACGCCGGCCGGAACCACCAGACGGTTGAGCGCCTCGATGGTGCGCGCGGTCGGCTCGAGGATGTCGATGATCCTCTTGTGTGTCCTGATCTCGTACTGCTCGCGGCTCTTCTTGTTGACGAACGGGCTGCGCAGCACGGTGTACCGCTCGATCCGCGTCGGCAGCGGGATCGGGCCCGCCACTTTCGCGTTCGTGCGCTTGGCGTGGTCCACGATCTCGCGCGCCGACGCGTCGAGCGCGATGTGGTCGTACGCCTCCATACGAATGCGGATCCTGCCAGCCGTCACGCCGCACCTTTCACGGGCCGCCCGGCCCGATCACAACGCCTCTCGCTGCCCGCACGAAACGGCGGATACCGCCCGCCGCCTCCGTGCCGCCGCAGCACAATCACTGTGGTACTCGTCACGCCCGGACCGCCGGCTCCCAGCCGGCCCGCGGACGCGGCACGCCCGGTGAGCCCGGACGAGCCGGGTAGCATAGACCCGCCCCAACGCCGGTCAACCACCCCCCGCTTCCCCGAGATTGCCTGACCCACCGCCCCTCGACCGACCGAAATACACGCCGAGGCCTCCCCCACCGGGAACCACGCCACACGCCCAGAGGAGCACCCCATGACGCGATGGATCGCCACCGTCCTGCTCGCCCTCGCACCCCCAGTCCTCGCCCAGACCGCCGCCGTCGAGCTGGTCGAGAACCCCATGATCATCGAGTCCGCCGGGCTGACCATCTACCCCCCGGCCGACGCCCGCACCCAGACCGTCCGCGTCGGCGACCAGCCCACCGTCCAGATCCTCGCCGCCGACTCCACCTGGATGATCAACATCACCGCCCCACGCACCACCGATGACACCCTCACCGCCTCCGACGTGGCCGACAGTGTCGCCAAACAGCTCGTCTCCTCCGGCGGCACCTTCAAGGGCAAGATCGACCGGCAGGGCAAGATCGAGGGCGACTTCAAGGACTCCAAGATCAAGATCCTCGAGCGGACCGACTCGCTGAGGATCGGCGAACTCGAGGCCGATCGCTTCTACGCCTCGGTCCCCGCCGGCCCCGACGCCCCCACCGTCATCCAGGGGTACACCATCTTCAAGATCGCCCCCACCCGCTTCTGCATCATGGAGCTGATCACCACCGAGCCCGAGTTCTCTCGGGTCAAGGGCATCTACGCGACCGTGGTCGGCACCTCGCGCTTCGCCGATCAGGCCGCGCTCGCCGAGGGACGCACGCTCGCCGTCCGCGCCGGCACACGCCTGCTCGCCGAACTCACCGACGAGGAGTACCTCGCCGCCCTCGCCGCCGCCAACGGGCCCGACGAGAACGGACGCTGGGAACGCCTCTACGCCAACCCCGTCGAGAACGGCGCCGCCATCGACCAGATCGACTACGGGTACCGGCGCGTCCGCGCCCGGACCGGCAAGCGCGGCGAACTCAACACAGGACGCGATCGCGCCAACTGGCGCGCCCGCGACCACCAGAGCGGCTACATCGTCCAGATCGACTCGCGCTTCCTCGATCACGGACGCGTCATCGACTCCAAGGGCATGTACTTCATGACCCCGGACCGCAACGAGGAGGCGTGGAGCCTCACCCTCGCCGTCCGCGACGCCGAGAACCCACGCGCCAAGCCCGACGTCTACACCGAGGTCGGCGCCCGCGAGGGGAAGGACCTGACCGTCCGCACCGAGGGACCCGGCATCGCCCCACGCACCGTCAAACCAGTCTTCGAGACCGACGGGTACATCACGCAGGTCGAGCGCTACATCCTCGGCCCGCTGCTGCTCCAGAAGAAGAAGGTCGCCGACTACGCCTTCTACGCCTGGAACAGCGCCGCCGACCCGCCCGCCGTCACCCTCATGCGCGTCACGCTCCAGGCCCCCGACGTCGAGGACGGCTACTGGGAGGTCGAGACCCGACCCACCGAGAACACCGAGCCGCAACGCACCAGCTTCCGCGCCGACGGCAGCGCGGTCATCACCGTCCTGCCCGACAACCCCATCCTGGGACGGCGCATGTGGGAGCCCGTCAAGCTCACCGAACTCGCCCGTATCTGGAAGGAAAAGGGCCTGCCGATGAACTGAGGGGAACGGTCACCGGGATGAAGTGGCAGACCGGCAACCCCCGGGCGACCCAAACGAGGCGCCGACTCCCGGCGCCGATGCACGCTCCTGATCTGAGATCTCAAATCTGAAATCGGGTCAATGCGCCACCGCTCGATGCCCCGACCCGCGCGTCGCAGGCTGCCATGGTCTGAGCGAGTCTTCGAACGATGCCCCTGTTCTTCACTCTGACTTCTCTGCAGGATGGACAATCGAATCCGCCGGTACAGCATCTACCGGCGGACAACTGTCAACGAATAACTCATCCCCCCAATTCAAGATGAGAACCACCCCTCCTGACTCGAATCGCAGCCTTACGCCCACGGGATCTGGGGAACCCGCGGAAGTGAAGAAAGCAGCATCTTGAAGTGGAGATTCAATGCACTGCGGGAAGGGCTTCACCTTCGTCATATCCTGAATCACCGTTCGCCCCGCAGAACCCATGTCCAACCCGGTCGGCGGCGCTTCGTCGACCCCGATCCCCCACCCATCAGACTTCCCGAAGAGCCTGACCTGTGTGGTACCCTCAAACTGAATCCACACAGCCATTGGTGAATCGCCCCGTTCACCCTGGCGGCTGACGTAGAACTCCCCTTGGACATGCACAAGACGGTGTCCCTGAATATCAAGCAGCCATCGATCTATGGTGGTGGTCATTGTCCCAGGGTCTTAAACACACTTGAGTTGCTGGTTCCGTCCTTCAGGATCGTCACGAACTCACCGTCTCTTTTACGCTTCAAGCCTCAGCCACCACCGCCTTCGGCCCGCCCAGCCTCGCCGCCAGTTCCATCCCGCGCCGCGCCAGCCCCACGCCGAGCACCAGCGCGAGCAGCGCCCCGAGCACCAGGCTCCCCGCCGAGTGCACGTGCTCACCCGCCACGACCGCCGCGCCCGCCCACGCCGCATCCAGCAGCACGCCCGACCCCAGCGCCACGCCCGAGATGACCGTGAGATAGACCGCGAGCGCGCGCCCGCCGAGGTCGCGCAGCACCCACCCCATCGTCGCCGGGTTCGTCGCCGGCCCGGCCAGCAGGAACACCAGCGCCGCCCCCGGGCTGAGCCCCGCCGCGACCAGCGCCGCGGCCAGCGGCGTCGAGGCCGTCGCGCACACGTAGAACGGCACGCCGATCGCCAGCATCACCAGCTTCGCCACGATCCCGTCGCCCGACCACGACTCGAGGTACCCCGGAGGCAACGCCGCCGCGATCACCGCCGACAGCCCCAGCCCCACGGCGAACCACGGCGCCAGGTCCCGCGGCAGCATCCAGAACCCGTGCCGCACCGACGACACGAGCCGATCCCACACCACGCTCTCACTCTTCGGCGCCGCCGGCTCGCAGTGAGAGCACCCTCCCTCCCCCGTCCCCGACGGGGGAGGTGTCTCGCGAGCCTCCGAGCGAGACAGAGGGGGACCTCCATCCTCCCCCGCGCCTGCGGGGAAGGTGCCCGAGTCCACGAGGGCGGAGGGGGTCTTCTCCGAACCCCCGCAGCAACTCTTCGCCTCCGCCCTCTCCTCGCAACACGAGTGCTTCTTCCCCCCGCCGCAGCACGACTCCGCCGCCGGCTCCTC
>Ga0210086_1000329_pt1 | contig 28954 bp, 25 predicted proteins | sample China_Galinas_PW_3_FD_184867 | JGI IMG/M metagenome (GOLD analysis project Ga0210086, IMG submission 184867) | Wetland microbial communities from San Francisco Bay, California, USA, that impact long-term carbon sequestration - China_Galinas_PWB_D2... | ecosystem: Environmental > Aquatic > Marine...
GGACGCTCGACGCTCATCCTCATCGGCGACCCCAAGCAGGCGATCTACGCCTTCCGCGGCGGTGACATCGTCACCTATCTGCGGGCGGCCAAGACCGCCGGCGACCGACGCACGCTGGGTGTCAACTGGCGCAGCGATGCCGCGCTGGTGGACCGCGTCCAGGCGGTCCTGCGGGGAGCGCAGCTCGGCGACGCCGACATCGTGGTCCGCGACGTCGAGGCGCACCATCAGGGTCACCGCCTGGCCGGCGCGCCCCGCAACGACCCGTTCAGGCTGCGGGTGGCGTCGCGGGAATCGTTCGGCCTCAGGCGAACCCAAACACCGAAGATGGACAGCCTGCGTCCGTACATCGCCGCAGACCTCGCCGCCGACATCGCTGCGCAGCTCAACAGCGCAGCGACCTTCGACGGCGAGCCGCTGCAGGCCCGGCACATCGCGGTCATCACCGAAACCCACCGAGACGCCCGGGCCTGCTTCGACGCGCTGACCGCCAGGGGCATCCCCGCCGTATACACCGGCGACACCGACGTGTTCACCTCACCGGCCGCCGACGACTGGCTGTGCCTGCTGGAGGCCTTCGACCAGCTCCACCGGCCCGGGCTGGTGCGTGCGGCGGCGACCACGATGTTCTTCGGTGAGACCGCCGAGACGCTCGCCCGCGGCGGCGACGTCCTGACCGATCGGGTCGCGGACACGCTGCGCCAGTGGGCCGATCACGCGCGGGAGTGCGGCGTGGCGGCGATCTTCGAAGCCGCACAGCTGGCCGGCATGGGGCGCCGCGTGTTGTCCTGGGCGGGCGGTGAGCGCAACATGACCGACCTGGCCCATATGACACAGCTGCTGCACGACACCGCACACCGTGAGCACTACAGCCTGCCCGCGTTGCGGGACTGGCTGCGCATCCAGCGCGACGAGCGCAGCGGTGCCACCGAACGCAACCGGCGGCTGGACAGCGATGCGGCGGCCGTGCAGATCATGACGGTCTGGGTCAGCAAGGGCCTGCAGTACCCGATCGTGTACCTGCCGTTCGCGTTCAATCGCTATGTGCCCAAACGGGACCTGATTCTGTTCCACGAAGACGGGGTGCGGTGCCTGCACGTCGGGGGCGTGGACAGCCCCGACTTCAACAGCGTCGAGAGGCTGGGCCACCAGGAAGGCGCCGGAGACGACATCCGCCTGACCTACGTCGCCATGACGCGCGCGCAGTCACAGGTCGTGGCCTGGTGGGCGCCGTCGTTCGACGAACCCAACGGCGGGCTTTCCCGGTTGCTGCGCGGCCGGCAGCCGGGCGAGTCCGCGGTGCCGGACCGCTGCGATCCGGACCGGATCGGCGACGCGGATGCGTTGACCTCGCTGCGGCAGTGGGAGACGGTGGGCGGCCCGGCGATCGAAGCGGCGGTCATCGCGGAGCCGGGGGTCCTGCCGGGCGAGATCCCGCCACAGCGGTTGGCGGTTCGGCATTTTCACCGGGGGATCGACACCGCGTGGCGCCGGACGTCGTATTCGGGCCTGATCCGGTCCGCCGAGGCCGCGGGGGTGAGCAGCGAGGCCGAGATCGCCCAGCTCGACGACGAGGTCGCCGATATCCCGCTGACGGCTCCGGCGCGCGGTTCCGACCTGCCGTCGCCGATGGCCGACCTCCCGACCGGCGCCAAGTTCGGCACGCTGGTCCATGCCGTGCTGGAGACCGCGGACCCGCACGCCGACGATCTGGGCGCCGAACTGCGGGAGCAGATCGAGCGGCACTCGGTGTGGTGGCCCGTCGAGATCCCCTCCGCCGAGCTGGCCGCCGCGCTGCTGCCCCTGCACGACACGCCATTGGGTCCGCTGGCCGGCGGCTTGACGCTGCGTCGCATCGGGCTGGAAGACCGGCTGCGGGAGATGGACTTCGAGCTGCCGCTGGCCGGGGGTGACCTACGCCGGGACGCGGCGGACGTCCGCCTCGCCGATGTGGGCCGGCTGCTGGGTGCGCACCTTCCGAAGAGCGATCCGCTGGCCCCCTACGCCGGCCGATTGACCGGTGGAGCGCTCGGCGCCCAGCCGCTGCGCGGCTACCTGTCCGGCTCGGTCGACGCGGTGCTACGGATCCCCGACGCCGGTGGGCACCGCTACCTGGTGGTCGACTACAAGACGAACTGGCTCGGCGAACCGGGCCTGCCATTGTGCGCTGCCGACTACGACCGCCCCCGCCTGGTCGAGGCCATGCTGCACTCGGACTATCCGCTGCAGGCACTGTTGTACAGCGTTGTGGTGCACCGCTTCCTGCGCTGGCGACAGGCCGGTTACGCTCCGGAGCGGCACCTGGGCGGTGTGCTGTATCTGTTCCTGCGTGGTATGTGCGGACCGGATACGCCCATCAGCGACGGTGATCCGGCCGGGGTGTTCAGCTGGCATCCGCCCGCGGAGCTGGTGGTCGCGCTCTCGGACCTGCTCGACGGTCGGAAGGTGACGGTATGACCGTGGATGCGCTCGATCCGGCCGACTGGCGGCGCGCTGTCGGCGCGACCGGGCTGCTGCGGAGCTTCAACGACGCCGGCGTGATCGAGAGCTCCGATGTGCTGGTGGCGCAGCGGTTGACGGCCCTGGCGGGTGAGACCGACGAGCGGGTGGCGCTGGCTATCGCGTTCGCGGTGCGGGCCGTGCGTGGCGGGTCGGTGTGTGTGGAGTTGGCGTCGCTACCGGCGCAGTCCGGTGTACCGGAGCTGCCGTGGCCCGCCGCCGAGGAGTGGCTGGCCGCCGTTTCGTCCAGCTCGCTGGCCGATTCGCCGGCCGTGGTGCACCTCGACGACGACCTGCTCTACCTGGGTAGGTACTGGCTCGAGGAGCAACAGGTCGCCGATGACCTGCAGGCCCTGGTGGCCAGGCGGTCACCGGGCCAGGCCCCCGACACCGGCCGGCTGTTTCCCGCGGGCTACGGCGAACAGCGCCGGGCGGCCGAGATCGCGCTGTCGCAGGGGCTGACGGTGTTGACCGGCGGGCCGGGCACCGGAAAGACCACGACCGTCGCCCGGTTGCTGGCGCTGCTGGCCGAACAGGCTGAGCTGGGTGGACAGCCGCGCCCGCGGATCGCACTGGCCGCTCCGACCGGCAAGGCGGCCGCGCGGCTGCAGGAGGCCGTCCAGACCGAGGTGAACGGGCTGGAACCCGTCGACCGTCAGCGGCTGCCGGGACTGCGGGCGACGACACTGCATCGGCTGCTGGGCCGCCGCGGCGACACCTCGTCGAGGTTTCACCACAACCGGGAGAACCGACTGCCCCACGACGTGATCGTCGTCGACGAGACGTCGATGGTGTCGCTGACCATGATGGCCCGGCTGGTCGAAGCGGTGCGGCCGGAGGCGCGGCTGCTGCTGGTCGGCGACCCCGATCAGCTGGCATCGGTGGAGGCCGGTGCGGTGCTGGCGGACCTGGTGGACGGGCTGAGCTCACCAGGGGACACCCCGGTGGCGAAGCTGGTGACCCCGCACCGCTTCGGCGCGTCGATCGGTGCGTTGGCGTCGGCCATCCGCGTCGGTGACGCTGATCGTGCTCTGGATGTGCTCAACGCCGGCGGACCGCACATCGAGTGGATCGACACCGACCAGCCGGCCGAGCACCTTCGCACAGTGCTGGTGCCCCACGCTCTGCGGCTGCGCGAGGCGGCGTTGCTCGGCGACACCGGGCTGGCGCTGTCCACCCTGGACGAGCACCGCCTGCTGTGCGCGCACCGCCAGGGCGCCCACGGCGTGACGCACTGGAATCGTCAGGTACAGCGGTGGTTGACCGAGCAGACCGACATGCCGCTGTGGGCCGCGTGGTATCCCGGGCGGCCGGTTCTGGTGACCGCCAACGACTACGGGCTTCGGCTCTACAACGGCGACGCCGGCGTGGCGGTCGTGCGCGACGGGGCGCTGCGCGCGGTGATGGCCGGTGCCGACGGCCCGCTCGAGTTCGCGATCAGCAGGTTGTCCGAGGTAGCGACCATGCATGCGATGACCATTCACAAGAGCCAGGGCAGCCAGGCCACCGAGGTGACCGTGCTGTTGCCGCCGGAGGACTCCCGGCTGCTGTCCCGGGAGCTGCTCTACACGGCGGTCACGCGGGCGCGCAGCAAGGTCCGGGTGGTGGGCACGGGTGATCAGTTGCGTGCCGCGGTGGCGCGCCGAGCGGCCCGGGCCAGCGGCCTGGCCCGGCGGCTGCGGTAGACCGGGCCGCGGCCTGCCCGGCTCATGGGTCTAGCGCACCAGGCGGCGCAGCAGCGCCGAGGCCGCCGCGACGCCGGCCACCGCGGCGACGACCAGCACGCCGATGTCGAGCCACGGATGCGCCGACGGGATTCCGACCAGCAGCAGGCGCAGCGAATCCACTTCGTAGCTCATCGGATTCACGCGGCTCAGCCAGCGCAGCCATTCCGGCATCACGGCGACCGGGTAGAGCGCATTGGAGGCGAAGAACAACGGCATCGTGATGGCTTGGCCGATGCCCATCAACCGGTCGCGATTGCGCACCAGCCCGGCCAGCGTCATCGACAGACAGGCGAAGAACGCCGACCCGAGCATCACCACGACCATCGCCGCCAGGATGCGCAGCGGGTTGGCCGTCATGTGGATGCCCATCAGGTAGGCCAGTGCCAGCACTCCGACGACCTGGGCCACCGAACGCACCCCGGCGGCGAACGCCTTGCCGCTGACCAGTGTCGACGCCGGCGCCGGGGTCACCATGAGCTTGGCCAGGATTCCGGCGTCGCGGTCCCAGATGATCTGGATGCCGTAGAAGATCGAGATGAACAATGCCGACTGGGCGATGATGCCCGGTGCCAGGAACGCCAGATACGGCACCGCGCCGGTGTCGATGACGTGCAGCCGGCTGAACGTGGTACCGAAGATCAGCAACCACAGTGCGGGCTGCACCATGCGGGTGAGCAGCTCGGTGCGGTCATGGTGCAGCTTCTGCAGCTCCACCCAGGCGAACGTCCCGATCCGGGCGGCGGTGTTCGGCACCCGGCGCCAGCCCCGCGGGGCGCGCAGCACGCCGGGCGTGGTGGTCTCAACCGGCATGACGGGCCGCCCTCCTGCCGGCGCGGATCTCGCCCAGGCCCATCCGGGTGGTGTCCTCGCCCAGCTCGGTTCCGGCGTGCTGGCGGAACACGTCCTCGAGGGTGGCCTCAGCCCCCGCCCGGGCCTTGAGCTCCGAGGGGGTCCCGACGGCCTGCAGCGCGCCGTGGTGCATCAGGGCGACACGGTCGCACAGTGCGTCGGCTTCTTCCATGTAGTGGGTGGTCAGCAACACGGTCATCCCGAACTCTTCCTGCATGTGCGCCACCTGCGACCACACGCCGTCGCGGGCAATGGGGTCCAGTCCGACGGTGGGTTCGTCGAGGATCAGCAGCGCCGGCCGGTTCACCAGGGCCTGGGCCAGCTCCAGCCGGCGCACCATGCCTCCGGAGTACGTGCCGGCGAGCCGGTCGGCGACATCGGCCAGCCGCATCGCGTCCAGCGCTTCGCGCACCCGCGCGGCGCGCTGCGAGCGCGGAACGTCGTAGAGCCGGGCGAACCATTCCACGTTCTGCTTGCCGGTCAGTGTGGGTTCGATCGAAAGCTGTTGCGGCACATAGCCGAGGTTGTAGCGGATGTCCATGGTGTCGTGGCGGGCGTCGAGGCCGAAGATCTGCACCTGGCCGTGCTGGATCGGGACGAGCGTGGTCAGCAGGCGCACCACGGTGGTCTTGCCGGCCCCGTTGGGGCCGAGCAGGCCCAGCGTTTCGCCGGTCTGAATCTGCAGGGTGAAATCGTCGACGGCGGTGAACTCGCCGTAGCGGTGGGTCAGGTGACGGCAATCGATGGCGGGTCGGTTCATGGCCGCTTCTCCTGCAGTTTCTCGGTGATGTCGGCCAGCACGCGTAGTCCCGCGGCCAGTGCCTGCACGTCGTCGGGATCCAGCTCGTCAAGCACATCGGTTAGGGCGGCCCTGCGGGCCGCACGGGAGCGGTCGGCGAGCCGCTGGGCCGGGTCGGTGAGCCGTAGCCGGCCGATCCGGCGATCCTTGGGATCCGGGGCGCGGACCACCAGCCCGTCGGCGGTGAGCCGGGACACCAGCGTCGATGCGGTGTTCGGCGCCAACCCCAACTCGGCGGCGGCGCTGCTGACCGAGATGCCGGGCTGGCGGGCGACGAGGCGCAGCAGCTCGGACTGCGACTCGGTGAGCCCGGAGCTGCCGAAGCTCTTCCCTGCCTTGCGGCGCAGGGTGCGCCGGAAGCGCCCGACCACGCTGAACAGCTCGGCGACCAGATCGGTGCGGGTGTCCACGCCGTCCAGGATAGCTCTGTTACAGAGCTAATCCTTCTCGACCCTGTGCAACCGGACCTCGCTCAACAGCCCGGTCCGGGTGACCGCGGTCATGTAGGTGCAGAACGGCTGGCGCCGGCGGTCGGTGGGCGATCCCGGGTTGAGCAGGCGAAGGCCGGTCCTGGCGGTGGTGTCCCACGGAATATGGCTGTGCCCGAAGACCAGCACGTCGGTGTTCGGGTAGCGCCGGGCCATCCGGGCCTCCCGCCCCGACGCCGCGCCCGTCTCGTGGACAACGGTGAACAGCAGGCCGTCCACCGTGACCTCGGCCCGCTCGGGCAGCCGCGAGCGCACCACCGGTTCGTCGTTGTTGCCCCAGCATGCGACCAGCTGGCGTGCGCGTGCGGTCAGCTCGTCGAGCAGGTCGGCTTCGACCCAGTCGCCGGCATGGATCACGACGTCGGATCGGTCCACCTCGTTCCACACCGGCGCCGGCAGATCGCGCGCGCGTTTCGGAACGTGGGTGTCGGCGAGCAACAGCAGACGCATCGGCGGGGTCCTAGGGGATGGATCGGGGGCCGTCGACCTGCTCAACGTCGGTCATCGCCGATTGTCACACACCGCCGGTCGGTGGGGCCGCACCAAGCGCCGCGCTCTGCGGTGAGTTCGGCCATAGCCGCCGGCCACCAGCCCCCGGCCGGGGTTTGGCCCGTCGTAGGCTGGGAATGAGGTAACTGTGACGAACAACGATGTCGAGAAGCGCTGGCATGATCCGGTGACTTTCCGTGCGGCGGTGACCTTCGTCGTCGCGGTGGTCGTCGTTGCCGGTGTCGCGTTCGCGGCAGCGGTGCTGTGGCATTCGCGGATCGCCGGGATCCTGGTGCCGCTGACATTGTTCATCGGCGGTGTCGCCGCCTTCGTCAGGACCTACCAGGTCTGGCGCGCCGAAGGGGTGTGGGTGATCTGGCAGGGCGCGGGCTGGTTCCTGCTGGGCCTGATGCTGATCTGCCTGGGTGTGCCCGTCGCGGTGTGGTAGGGGTCGGCGGCCGGATCCGCGCCCGCCATACTCTTCGGGTGACCGCAACCGCACCTGGCCGGCCGCTGGCCGGCGTACAGATTGTCGAGATCTCCAGCTTTGTCGCCGTACCGCTGGGCGGCATGACATTGGCACAGCTGGGCGCCGAGGTGATCCGGGTCGATCCGATCGGCGGCGCGGCCGACTATCAACGCTGGCCGCTCGCCGATGCCGGCGACAGCATCTACTGGGCCGGGCTGAACAAGGGCAAGCGCTCGATGGCAGCCGATATGCGCTCACCGGAGGGGCAGCGCCTGGTGCAGCGGCTCATCGTCGACAGCGGCATCCTGATCACCAATGTGGCCGGCCGTCATTGGCATTCGTATGAGGAACTGAGTGCGCAGCGGCCCGATCTCATCCACCTGGAGGTGGTCGGCCGGGCAGACGGTTCGACCGGCGTCGACTACACCGTCAACGCCGCCACCGGATTCCCCCTCGTGACCGGGCCCCCGGGGCACCGTGGACCGATCAACCACGTCCTGCCGGCCTGGGACGTCAGCTGTGGCCTGTATGCCGTGCTGGCGATCCTGGCCGCACTGCGCCGCCGGGACACGACCGGGCAGGGCAGCCGCATCCGGCTGCCGCTCGACGACGTCGCATTGGCGACCGCCGCCAACCTCGGATTCCTCACCGAGGTCATGGTCAACGGCACCCAGCGCCCGCGACTGGGCAACGCCATCTACGGCCAGTACGGCCAGAACTTCACCAGCAGCGACGGCGCGTCGTTCATGGTCGTCGCCCTGACCAACCGGCATTTCCGGGATCTCGCCGAGCTGACCGGAACGGCGAAAGCGGTTGCCGCCGTTGCCGAAGCCCTCGACGCCGACTTCTCCGACGAGGGCCAGCGCTACGAACACCGCGACGTGCTGACCGGGCTCTTCGCGCCGTGGTTCCGCAGCCGCACCGCCGAGGAGATCACCGCGGCGCTGGCGGCCAGTTCGGTGCTGTGGGACCGCTACCTGAGTTTCGCCGAGGTCGCCCACGATCCGCGCGTCACCGCCAACCCGCTGTTCACCTCGGTGGAGCAACCCCGGATCGGCGCCTACCTTGCCCCCGGGCTGCCGATGTCCGTCGACGGTGTGCACGCGCCGGCCCAGGCCGCCCCCGCCCTCGGCGACGACACCGCCGCGGTCCTGGCCGAGCGTTTCGGAATGAGTGCGCAGGAGATTGCCGCCCTGGTCGGGTCCGGGACAGTGGCAACGGGACAACGGTGAACCACGTCCTTCCGCGGCTGCTCGATGTCACCCCCGATGCCGGGGCCGTCGACGCCTCCACCGGCTCCGGTAACGGTCCACCGGACAAGCGCGCCTACGGCGGTCACCTCGCCGCGCAGGCGATGGCCGCGGCATGCCGCACCCTGAACCCCGGCTTCGCGCCCACCAGCCTGCACGTGCAGTTCCTGCGTGGCGGCGACGCCGCTACGCCGGTGAACTACACGGTCGAACGGGTCTACGACGGGCGCACCGCGGCCTCGCGGCGAGTCCTCGCCCGCCAGGAGGGCCGGCTGCTGGTCACGGCCACCGCCTCGTTCGCCACCCCGGCCTCGGGTCCCGAGCACGCCGAACACTCAGCCGTTGCGGCCGATCCCACGCAGCTTGCCGGCACCGGACCGATCGGGCCGGCGCCGTCGCTGCCACTGGACGAAATCGACATCCGCACCGACGACGCCGGGGAAGCCGGCGAGTTCGTCCGCCGGCTGTGGTGGCGCATCACGGTGCCGCTTCCCGACGATCCGCTGGTGCACGCCTGCGCCGCGGTCTACGTCACCGACCTCTACGGAATCGACCCGGTGCTGCGGGTGCACGGCCATTCGATGACCGATCGCAGTCATCGTGCCGCCACCACCGACTCGTCGATCTGGTTCCACCGCCGGATTCAGGCGACCCGGTGGAGCCTGCTGGAAACCCACTCGCCGGCGGCCGCGCGCGGCCGCGGCGTCATCACCGGACGGCTCTTCGACAGTGACGGAGTCCTGACCGCCACCCTGGTGCAGGAGGGGATGGTCATTCCGCGTCAGTGAACGCCATCGCGGCACCGCAACGGCCGAGCGGCACAACCCGCAGCGCGTTTGTGTTGGACTGGATCGTGCTGGCGGCCGACGACACTGCTTGCCGGGCTCGGTCGCACGAGCAGGTCCCGACAGAACACGAGGAATAGGGCATACCGCCGATGGCCGACGATGGTGACGACCCAGTGACCCTCGACGAGGTCCGCAGGACGTTCTTCCGCGACCCCCCGCTGGGACAGCAGGGTTACCGTCGCGAGGATGTCGGCGACTTCGTCGTCACCGTCGAAGAACGCTTACTCGGACGAAACACGCTGTCGGCCGACGAAGTACGTGAGGTGAGGTTTCGCCGGCCGAAGATCTTCCGGCGCGGCTATCACCCCGAGGATGTCGATGAGTTCCTCGACCGGGTGGCCGCCACCCTGGAAGGCTAGGGCACGACGACGGCCCGGCTCGTGCAATTGCCCGATGTGTACGCACCGAGTCGACGTCGGCGCACAAGATGTGGTGGTGAGTGCGCACACTGCCGTCCGGGTCGACGTCGACGAGTCGGGGGTGGCCGTCATCACCCTCGACGGGTCCGCCAAGCTCAACGCCTTCGCCGGTGAGACGGCACGGGAACTGGGCTCGGCCTATCGGCGCTGCGACGTCGACGACGCGGTGCGCGTCGTCGTGCTGACCGGCGCGGGCCGCGCGTTCTGCGCCGGTGCCGACATGTCGGCACCGGCGGAGGTCTTCGACGATCCCGGTGCCGGCTTCAGTGCATCGCCCGTCCAGCCGCCGGCCTGGCGGGTACGCAAGCTGGTGATCGCCGCGATCAACGGCCCGGCCATCGGCATCGGCCTGACCCTGGCGCTGCAGTGCGATGTGCGGCTGGTCGCTGAGGACGCCAAGCTCGCGATACCCCAGGTGCGGCGCGGTATGGTTGCCGACTGCGCGGCGCACTACACCCTGCGGCACGCCGTCGGCCTGGCCGTCGCCGCCGACCTGCTGCTCACCGGCCGTACGCTGCTGGGCCGCGAGGCGGCCGAGCGGGGCCTCGCCAGCCGGGCGCTGCCGGCCGGCGAGGTGCTGCCGGCCGCGCTGGAGCTGGCCCACGACGTCGCGGTCCACGCCAACCCGGCGTCGGTCGCCTACAGCAAGCGGCTGCTGTGGGCCGATCTGCCCATCGACGAGGTGGCCGACGTGGAGACTACGGTGCATCTGAAGTTGATGGGCGGCCCGGACGCCGCCGAGGGCCCGGCCGCCTGGCGGGAGGGACGGCCCCCGCGGTGGCGCTCCACAGCCGGCCAGACAGGAGATTGCGCATGACATCCGGCATCACAAGGACCACCGACGACGTGCTCGACGGCGTCGACCTGTCCGGGCGCACCGTGGTCGTCACCGGTGCCTCCTCGGGGCTGGGGCTGCAGACCGCGCGGGCGCTGCACGCCGCGGGTGCCCACGTGGTGGCCGCGGTGCGCGACGTCGACAAGGCGCGAGCCTTGCTCGACTGTGAGCTTGTCGCACTGGATCTGACCGACCTGGATTCGGTGCGCGCCGCGGCGGCGACGATCGCCGATCGGCACGACCGCATCGACGTGTTGATCAACAATGCCGGTGTCATGGCCACCCCGCTGCTGCGCACCAAGCAGGGTTTCGAACTGCAGCTCGGCACGAATCATCTCGGCCACTTCGTGTTGACCACCTCGTTGGCCGACCGGTTCGCCGCGGGCACCCGCATCGTGAACCTGAGCAGCCGCGGCCACCTCATGAGCGGCATCCGCTGGCCGGACCCCAACTACGAGGACGAATCCGGCTACGACAAGTGGCAGGCCTACGGGCAGAGCAAGACGGCCAACGTCTTGTTCACCGTCGAATCCGAGCGGCGCTGGGGGCCCCACGGTGTGCACTCCTTTGCCATACACCCCGGGGTGGTCGTCACCGACCTGGCGCGTCACCTCACCCGAGACGACGTCGCCGACAGGTTGGCCAACCTCGACGTCACCGATGCCGCCCACGGTGCGGCGACCACCGTGTGGGCGGCCACCAGTGCGGATTTGGCGGGCCGTGGCGGGTGCTACCTCGAGGACTGCCGTGTCGCCGAGCCGTCCGGCGCGGTCACGGTGGGCGGCTACGCCGCCCACGCGGTCGACCCCGAGCAAGCCGTCCGGCTGTGGGATTGGTCGCTGCGGCAGACCGGCAGCACCCGCGAGAAGGACTAGCGGCGAAGATGGCTATCGACGTCCGCGCGACCAGCAGGTCCGACATCCCCGGCCTGGCGCGGGTGCTGGGCCGGGCCTTCCAGGACGATCCCGTGGTGTCGTGGACGCAGCCCGACGCCGAGCGGCGCAAGGCCGCATTGCCCGGGCTGTTCGGCGCGCTGACCCGCCACCACTACCTGGCCGGGCGTGGAGTCGACGTGGCCGTCTCGGAAACGGGGGTGGGCGCGGCCGCGTTGTGGGACCCGCCCGGGCGCTGGCAACAGTCCGCCCGGGAGCAGTTGGCGATGCTGCCGGCGGTCCTCCGCGCGTTTCGCGGCCGGCTGGCCGCGGGCCGGGTGGTGACCGACCTGATGAAAGAGAACCATCCCGAGGAGCCGCACTGGTATCTGGCCGTTCTCGGCAGCGACCCGTCGGTGCGCGGAGGGGGGTTCGGGTACGCCCTCATGCGGTCGAGGCTGCAACGCTGCGACGCCGACTGCGCACCGGCCTACCTGGAGTCCAGCAATCCGGACAACATCGGATTCTATGAACGGTTCGGCTTCCGGGTGACCGGCGAGATCGTGCTGCCCGACGGCGGGCCGTCGCTGTGGCCGATGTGGCGCCCACCCCGCTGAGCCCGACCGACCACGACGACGGGCCGCGGCACGCTAGCGTGACCGGGTGGACGTCTATGGGAACGGTCCGTCGTGACCGGCCGATTCGCCGGCAAGAACGCCTTCATCACCGGTGGAGCCATCGGCTTCGGCCGCGCCTTCGCCAGGGCACTGTCCGCTGAGGGCGCCGGCGTGGTACTCGCCGATGTCGACGCGGAGACGGCGCAAGCCACTGCAGCAGAACTGAATTCGGCCGGCGCCAAGGCCGTGGCGATCGAGTGCGACGTGGCCGATGAGGACCAGGTCGATGCCGCGGTGGCAACGGCTGTGCGTGAGTTCGGCGGCATCGACATCCTGATCAACAACGCCGGTCGGCATCTGCTCAAGTACAACCAGCCGTTCGGCGTGCTGTCCCGCACCGACCTGCGCGGCCTGTTCGACGTCAACGTGATCGGGGTGGTGAATTGCACACTGGCGTGCCGGGATTCGATGAGGTCGCGGGGCGGTGGTGTGGTGCTCAACATCTCGTCGATGGCCGGCTACATGAGCATGACGCCCTACGGGGTCTCCAAGTTGGCGGTGCGCGGACTCACGGTGGCGTTCGCCGCCGAGTTGGCAGTCGACCGCATCAGAGTCAACGCCATCGCCCCCGGGCTGATGAACACCGAGAACGCGCTCGCGGAGCTGCCAGATGAACTCATCGACAACATCGTCCGGGAACGACAGCTCGTGCATCGGCTCGGCACGATGGACGACGTCGTGGCAACGATGCTGTTCCTGTGTTCGCAGGAATCGTCGTTCATCACCGGCGAGACGCTCAAGGTCAGCGGTGGCTTCCCGCTGAACGTCTAGCCGAGTCGACGATGCCGCCACGGTGTGGGGCTCAGGAGGAGCGAGGCGATCGGTCTAGGCGGCGGTCCTAGTCCATCACGAAATCGTCCGGATCCGGTGAACGGGTCCAGGACCAGAAGTCGACCAGCCGCCACGGGCTCAGCGAGTGCACGACACCCTCGGAGTTCTTGTAGAAGCTGTGCTTGATGGTCGGCTGCGACCACACCAGCGTCTTCAACTCGGCCTGACACCGTTCGTACCAGTCGTCGTAGCGGTCGGTGCGCGGCTCGATGGCTGGCTTTCCCGACGAGAGCAGCAGGTCGATACAGCCCATGATGTAGCGCATCTCGCACTCGGAGTGGAAGATCAGGCTACCGCCACTGGCCAGATTGGTGCCGGGGCCGTACATGCAGAAGAAGTTCGGGAACCCGGGGATGGTCATGCCGAGATATGCCGCGGGCTTGTGTCCCCACATCTGGTGCAGATCCGCCCCGCCCCGGCCGGTCACGTGCAGCGACGACAGGAAGTCGTTGACCCGGAAACCGGTGGCGTAGACGAGTACGTCGGCGCGATGGCGGCGGCCCTCGGCGTCGACCACCGCGTCGGGTTCGATGTGGTCGATGCCGCACCGCACGAGTTCGACGTTGTCCTTCGTCAGGGTCCTCAGCCAGCTGCCGTTGTCCTGCAGGGTGCGTTTGCCGGTTGCCGGGTAGTCCGGAATGACCTTGGCCGCAAGCTCTTCGTCGCCGTCGATCTGACTGGTGATCCAGTCGGTGAACATCATCCGGGCCAGGTCGTTGGCGGCGCTGACCGCACGTTGCTGGTCGGGCCAGTCGGGGTCGACCTTCGCGGCGGCAAGGCCGCTGTCGCAACCCGGCCAGAAGATGAGGAACCGGTACCAGCGGCCGTAAAACGGCAGGTGCCGCAGTGCCCATTGGACGCCGGGGCCCACTTTGGCGTGGTAGTTCGGGTTCGGGAACATCCACTGGGCGGTGCGCTGGAAGATGGTGAGTCCGCCGACGGTGTCGGCGATCGCCGGCGCCACCTGAAAGCCGGTGGCGCCGGCACCGATCATCACCACGTTCTTCCCGGCGAGGTCCACGTCGTGATCCCACCGGGCGGTGTGGAACGCCGGGCCGGTGAAGGTGTCGGCCCCGGGGATCTCGGGGACGAGCGGCTCGTTGAGCTGGCCCACCGCGCTGATCACCGCGCGCGCCCGCAGCGTCTGGAGTTCGCCGTCGGAGTTGCGAACCGTCACCGCCCAGGTGCCGTCCGCGTCGTCCCAGGCCGCCGAGATCACCTCGGTGTTGAATCGGACGTTCTCGGCGATTCCGTGCCGCTGCATCACCGACTCGAAGTAGGCGTGCAGCTCCGGCTGCTGGGCGAAGAACTCCGACCAGTGATCGGACGGCTCGAAACTGTAGCAGTAGAAATGGTTGCCGACATCCACCCGTGCGCCGGGATAGGTGTTCTCCCACCAGGTTCCGCCGACGCCGGGGTTCTTCTCGATCACGGTGTAGGGCAGTCCGGCCTGCTCCAGCCGGATCGCGGCCAGCAGGCCGGACTGCCCGCAGCCGATGACGATGACGGGGAAGTGGGCCCGCGCGTCGGGGTCGGAGCGCAGCTCGGTGTCACGGGAGTCGCGCCCGTCGAGCTCCATCTCTTCGAGCATCATCGGCACATACTCGTCGGGGACCTCGCTTGCGACCAGCCAGTCCATCATGCGTTTGAGGTGGGCGGCGTCCACGGGCGCCGGCTCCGGGCAGCCGCGGTCGCGGTAGTCGCGGATGATGTCGACGGCCAGCTTGCGCGCGGCGGCTTTGTCCTCCTCGGGCATGTAGCCCTGCACCTCGTTGAGGAAGATGCCGGCAGGCTTGATCGGCCCGTCGAGCAGCGAGTAGTCGCCGCTCATGTGGACGCACGACAGCATCAGGGCGGGGATCGAGACGTCTTCGAGCGCTGTGGCGATCTCGGCATCGGTGCTGGTGAACGGCTCACCCGCGTGCGGATTGCGCATCACACCTCCTGTTTGCGGCTTCGCTGAAGGGTATTGCGAATCGGGGGCGGTGTGTGCAGATCTCGAAAAGTGTCTACTCCGAGTTTGCTGGAGCAAACCTTGACAGATTGAATTCATGTTGTCAAAAACTGCGTACGTGCCGATCCCGATTGTGATAATTCGCACATGGCCATGGGCGTGGGGCCGTGGCCGGTCCCCGGGAGGGGAGGGGATCGGCCACAGCTCCACAGCCGGCGAGACGGCACCTCGCGCGGTGGTGTCTAGGTGGAGGCCTTCAGAACCAGCATGGAGCGGGACTCGAGCCGCACCCGCCTGCCGGCCTTGACCGCCGCGGCCATGGCGGTCTCTGCCGGCGCGGCGGCGGTGTTGACGACGGGCTGCCAGGCCGCACCGAAGTCGGCGGACGGCAGGATGAAGTCCATCGGCTCGTGGTGGGCGTTGAAGCACATAACGAACGACTCGTCGGTGACACGCTGTCCCCGCGGGTCCAGGTCGGGGATGCCGTGTCCGTTGAGGAACATGGCCACGGACTTGCCGAAGCCCGAATCCCAGTCCTCGTCGTTCATCTCCGAACCATCCGGCCGGAACCACGAGATGTCGGGCAGGCCCGGGCTGCCACGCCGCCGCACGGGGCGGCCGCTGAAGAAGCGGTGTCGGCGGAACACCGGGTGGGCGGCTCGCAACGCCGACACCGTCTCGGCGAACTCCAGCAGAGCGGTATCGGCTCTGTCCCAGTCGATCCAGGTGGTCGCGTTGTCCTGGCAGTAGCCGTTGTTGTTGCCGCCCTGGGTGCGGCCGACTTCGTCGCCGTGCGAGATCATCGGTACGCCCTGTGACAACAGCAGCGTGGTCAGGAAGTTGCGTTGCTGGCGCGCCCGAAGTGTGTTGATCGCGCGATCGCGTGTCGGCCCTTCCGCGCCGCAGTTCCAGGACCGGTTGTGGTTCTCGCCGTCGTTGTTGTTCTCGCCGTTGGCCTCGTTGTGTTTCTCGTTGTAGGACACCAGGTCTCGGAGGGTGAAGCCGTCATGGGCGGTGACGAAGTTGATCGATGCCACCGGCCGGCGCGCGGTGCGCTCATAGAGATCGGCCGAACCTGTTATTCGGGAGGCGAATTCGCCCAGGCTGGAATCCTCGCCGCGCCAGAAGTCGCGTGCGGTGTCACGGAACTTGCCGTTCCACTCCGTCCACTGGGGTGGGAAGTTGCCGACCTGGTAGCCGCCGGGCCCGACGTCCCAGGGCTCGGCGATCAGCTTCACCTGGCTGACGGTCGGATCCTGTTGTACCAGTTCGAAGAACGTACTCAGCCGGTCGACGTCGTAGAACTCGCGGGCCAGGGTGGCGGCGAGGTCGAAGCGAAACCCGTCGACGTGCATCTCGGTGACCCAGTACCGCAGCGAGTCCATGATCAGCTGCAACGCATGGGGGTGGCCGACGTTGAGGCTGTTTCCGGTGCCGGTGTAGTCCGTGTAGTAGCGCTTGTCGTCGTCGTCGAGCCGATAGTAGGCGGCGTTGTCGATTCCGCGGAACGACAGGGTGGGGCCGAGATGGTTGCCTTCGGCGGTGTGGTTGTAGACGACGTCGAGGATCACTTCGATACTGGCTTCGTGCAGGGTACGCACCATCGCCTTGAACTCCTGTACCTGCCCGCCCGGTGTGGTGCTGGCCGAATACTTGGTGTCGGGGGCGAAGAAGCCGATCGTGTTGTAACCCCAGTAGTTGGACAGGCCTTTCTCGATCAGAGTGGCGTCGTTGGCGAAATGGTGGACCGGCATCAGCTCGATCGCCGTGGCGCCCAGCGACTTGAGGTGGTCGATGATGGCCGGGTGCGCGATCGCGGAGTAGGTGCCGCGGATGTTCTCCGGGATGGCCGGATGGGTTTGGGTCAGGCCCTTGACGTGGGCCTCGTAGATGACGGAGTCGGCGTATTGGTGCTGCGGTGGCCGGTCTACCGCCCAGTCGAAGTAGGGGTTGATGACCACCGATTTGGGCATACTCGCCGCCGAGTTGTCGTCGTTGCGGCTGTCGGGATCGCCGAAGTTGTAGCCGAACAGCGACTGGTTCCAGTCGAAGGTGCCGTCGATCGCCTTGACGTAGGGATCGATGAGTAGCTTGTTCGGGTTGCAGCGGTAACCCTGTGACGGATCGTGGGGCCCGTGGACGCGATATCCGTACCGCTGGCCCGGCTCGATGGTCGGCAGGTAGCCGTGCCAAACGAACCCGTCCACCTCGGGCAGGGTGATCCTGGTCTCGGTGCCGTCGGGATCGAACAGGCAGAGTTCGACGCGCTCGGCCGCCTCGGAGAACACCGCGAAGTTGGTGCCGAATCCGTCGTAGGTGGCACCCAGCGGGTAGGCCTTGCCCGGCCATACCTCGGAAGCACCCGCTGGTGCTGGGTTGGTCACGTCGTACTCCCTGGTCGTGGTGCGTGCGGCTAGAGCGGTTAAGCTACCCGATCGCCGCCGTGCCCATCCGCCACCCGACGGGAGCGGCACCGCTGTCGGCACCGAACTCTGCGATGGTGCGGGAGGTCCAGGACCCGAATCCGGTGGTGCGTTCCGCCCGCTCAGAGTGCCGGCGTCTGGGTGTCACTGTGCCAATCCGTGACGCCGATGGCGATCATCCGCAGCTGCTTGACCGCCGTGCGTTTGATCTCGGCGAGGGCGGCGGCGTCCTGGGCGTCCTCTATGGCTTCGGCGATGATGATCATCGAGTTGACGAACAAGCTGGCCAAAATGTTGAGATCCTCGGTGCTCCAGGTGCCCAGGTCGGGAAACCGGGCCAGGTCGGTGGCCAGTTCCGAGGTGATCAGCCGGATCTCGGTGCGGATCGCATAGCGCAGCACCGTCACCCCGCTGGAGCGCTCGCGCGCGATGAACCTCCAGTGTTCCCGCCGCTCGGTGACGCTGGCGGTGAGGATCTCCACCGTGGACTCGATCACCCGATTGGGGTCGAGCCTGCCGGCGCGCGCGCTGCGCAACATCTCCCGGAGCGAGCGGAACGACTCGTCGATCAGCACCAGGCCGAGGGCGTCCATCGATTCGAAGTGCCGGTAGAACGCTGCGGGCACGATACCGGCTTCCCGGGTGACCTCACGCAGGCTCAGGCCGCTGAAGCTGCGCTCGTCGAGGAGCTTCAGCGCGGCGGCGATGATTGCCCGACGGGTGGCCTCCTTGCGTTCCTCCCGCGAGGGAGTGCCCCGGGAACGGGACCGCCCAGACCGGCCATGTCGTGAGATCGGCGTACGACTGTTCACTGCTGTGAACCGTACCACAGACTGCCCCGATGCCTTGACCGCATGCACTTTCTGAATACACAGTGTACGTGTGTTCACTAAAACGCTCACTCCAACTCTGACCGAGAAGGTGCTTCGCTCACCGCTGGTCGACCTGCTCACCGGCCCCCACGGGGTCGACCACTACACCGAGCTGGTGGACCCGATGTGGACCGCGGATGCGCGCGCCAAGGTCGTCGACGTGCAACGGCGTACCCCGCGAAGCGTGACGCTGATGCTGGCGCCGAATCCGGCGTTCGAGGCCTGCCGGGCCGGGCAACACGTCAGCGTCACCGTCGAGATCGACGGCCGCAGGCGCACCCGCTGCTACTCGCCCGCCAACGCGGCAGGGGCGCCGCTGATCGAGCTCACCATCGGGATCCACGACGGCGGCCTGGTGTCCACCTACCTGCACCGGGCGGCCCGTCCCGGCATGGTGGTGGAACTCTCGGCGCCCGCCGGTGACTTCGTTCTGCCCGAGCCCAGGCCCCGGCGGATCCTGTTCGTCAGCGGAGGTAGCGGCATCACCCCGGTGATGGCGATGCTGCGGACCCTGCGCGCCGAACACTACGACGGTCAGATCGGGTTCGTGCACTACGCGCGTTCCCGCGACGAAGCCTGCTACTACGACGAGCTGGCCGCGATGCCCGATGTCCGGGTGCTGCATGGGTTCACCCGATCGCCGGGCGGCGATCTCAGCGGACACTTCGACCGGCACCACCTGGCGGCCGCCATGCCCCACCCCGGCGTGGTCTATGTGTGCGGACCGCCCGCGCTCGTCGAAGCGGTGCGCGGCCACTGCGGCAACGCCATCTCCGAGAGCTTCGTCCCCGCGGCGTTCGCGACCCCCCGCGAAGCACTGGGTGGGCGAATAAGATTCCGGGACAGCGAAATCGATGTCACCGATGACGGACGCACAGTGCTCGAGCAGGCCGAGGGTGCCGGATTGTCGCCGCAGAGCGGATGCCGGATGGGTATCTGCCACACCTGCACCCGCCGCAAGCACCGTGGCGCGGTGCGCAACATGATCACCGGCTCGGTGTCGAGCGCCGACGAGGAGGATGTGCAGATCTGCGTGTCCGCACCCGTCGGTGACGTCGATATTGCGCTGTAAACCACACTGATCCAACCACTCTGAAAGTACAGCTATGACAACCCAAGTGACCCTGACACCCGATCGGGCCGAGGCATTCGGCCGCGAACTCGACGCCATCAGGCAACGTGTGGTGGCCGACCTCGGCCAGGCCGACGTCGACTACATCCGCCGCGTCGTCAAGGCCCAACGTGCCATGGAGGTGGCCGGGCGTGGCTTGCTCTTCGCGGGTGTCCTGCCCCCGGCCTGGCTGGCCGGGACCTCGCTGCTGGCCCTGTCGAAGATCCTGGACAACATGGAGATCGGCCACAACGTCATGCACGGGCAGTACGAATGGACCGGCGACCCGGCGCTGGCCGGTCGCAGCTTCGAATGGGACACCGCCTGCCCGGCCGACCAGTGGCGCCATTCCCACAACTACACCCACCACACCTACACCAACATCGTCGGAATGGATCGCGACGTCGGCTACGGCATCCTGCGGATGAGCCCCGACCAGCCCTGGCAGCCCTACTACCTGGGCAACCCGGTGTACGCGTTCCTGCTGATGGTGTTGTTCCAATACGGCGTCGCGATGCACGAACTGGAGACCGAGCGGATCCTGGCCGGGGAGATCTCACTGGCCGACAAGCGCGAGATCCTGCAAGAGATCTGGCACAAGACCCGCCGGCAGCTGGCCAAGGACTACCTTGCGTTCCCGCTGCTGGCCGGTCCGTGCGCGCCGTTCGTCTTCGCCGGAAACCTGTCGGCCAACCTGATCCGCAACGTCTGGTCCTACATGATCATCTTCTGCGGCCACTTTCCCGATGGAGCACAGGAGTTTTCGATCGAACAGACCCGCACCGAGACGCGCGGCGGGTGGTACCTGCGCCAGGTTCTCGGATCGGCCAACCTTCGGGGCGGAAAGCTGTTTCACATCTTGTCGGGCAACCTCTCGCACCAGATCGAACACCACCTGTTCCCCGACCTTCCGGCGCGGCGCTACGCCGAGATCGCCCCCGAAGTCCGCGAGATCTGCCGGCGCTACGGAGTTCCGTACAACTCCGGTCCGCTGTCTCGGCAGTTCGGCACCGTCGTGCGCAAGATCGTCAGGCTCGCGCTTCCGGCCCGGGTGCGCGGGGAGCGCACAGCGGACGGTCAGCAGGCCGCCTAACCGGACGGGTTGTACGCGGTCACGGCCCCGCAGCGGATTCGTCGCGAAGCACCCGTTGGCCGCTCGGCCGGCTCAGTACACCGGCAGCAGTTCAGTTGACTTTCGACCCTGCTGCCAGCGAGCTGCACGGCATACCGTTGATCAATCCTGCTACCGGGGGGAGGTGGATCGGTGCTGACGATCGAGTCGCAGGTGACCGTTCCGGGCCTGAGCGCAGCGGAGGTCACCAGCTTCCTGTTGGATTGCGCCGACGCGGCCTACCAGGCGTGGTGGCCCGGCGTGCACCTGCACCTGCTTCCCCTCGCCGCCGGCGACCCCGACCACGTCGGTGACGAGGTCTTCATGGACGAGTTCATCGGTACCCGCCGTCTCCGCATGACCGGAGTGGTAATTCACGCCGAACCCGGTCGAAAGATTGTGTGGCGGATGAAGGTGAGGCGCATCCGCCTGCCGGTGCGATTGACGGTGGAAGTGGCCGATGGTAGCGGTGGCGTATTCATCCGCCACACGATCACGGCCGGTTGGTCAGGGGTGGGGAGATTGCTGGACCCGCTCTTTCGAATCTACCTCTCACCCGGCTTCGCCGCTGAGATGGACCGGCATGTCCATACCGAATTCCCGCGGATGCGCGACCGACTTCATCCCACCGTCAGTGACTCGAATAGCGAAAGGAAACCGACATGAGCCGCGAAGCATGCAAGTTCTTCTCTGGATCGTTCGCCGCGCTTGCCTACGTACACGCCGCGTATGCCGTGGCTGTGTCTCGCGGCATCATCAACGAACCGGTCTTCCTCGGCAGACGGTGGGGCGTCGGCTTCATGTGGACGGAGGCCGCGATCTACTCTGCTCTGGGGTTGACCCTCGGGTACCTCGGCTGGGGCGCCACGCCGCAAGAGCAGCTGCCGGAGGCGGCCGGTTTCGGGGTGGACGAGCAAAGCGCGTGACTTGTCGGATGGCTGGCGAAGCGTGGCCGGTATCTCGCGCGCGGTCACGCCCCAGGCGCTGAACCTCGAAGAGACCGGGCGATTCGGCCGCAAGCCCACAGCCCGTAGAGAGCTGCATGCCTGGAAACCAGGCCCGAGGCGGGTGCGAGGACGACGTGCCGCATACCCGCATCGGTGAAGGCGCGCAGCTTCGCCGCTATCTGTTGCGGCGTGCCCCACAGCAGAGGTCCATCGGTGATGACGCCGGGCGGCACGGCGGCGATCGCCTCCTCGATCGTCCGGCGCGGGTAGCGGTCGGGCACGAAATCGACGAGCGGATCGAAATGATCCCCGAAGGGGTGTGCGGTACCGGCTCGGCGCCACACATCCGCGGGAGCCAGGAGCGCGAACAGTCGGATGGCTCTGGTGTCGAGCATGGCACGCGCCTCGGCCTCAGTGCGGCCGACCACAATGAAGCGGTGCAGGGCGGGAGTGATCGACGCCGGGTCTCGCCCGGCATCGGCCGCGGCGGCCCGCACGGTCTTGAGCTTGGCGGCATACTCCTCGGGTGAGGCCACCATGGCGGGGTACCAGCCGTCGCCGTACCGGCCGGTCAAGCGCAACATCCGGGGACCGTGTCCGGCGATCCAGATCTGCGGGACCCTGCCGCTGGCGGGTTTGAGATCCATCGTCGCCCGATCGAGTCGATAATGCTTGCCGGAAAACGTGATTGGACCGTGGTGTGAGAGACAGAGGCGAATGATCTGGAGCGCCTCCTCAAGGCGGCCGACGGGTTCGGACGGGTCGAGGCCGTAGGGGTCGATGTTCATTCGCTCACCGGCTCCGATCCCGAGGATCGGTGCGTGCTTGGTGAGATGGGACAACGTCATCATCGCCTGGGCGATCAGCAGCGGATGGCGTCGAATCGGTTCGGTCACTCCGACGCCGATGCGCATCGGCCCGATCCGGGAGGCCAGGTAGCCGAGCACGACTTGATAGTCGAAGAACTCATGTGGGCTGGCGCGTTGCGCGGCGAGCCAGGTGAACTCGCGGTCCCAGATCACCTGGGGAAAGATGTTCTGGAAATGGTCGATGACCATCACGGAATCCAGCCGCATGGCCCGTGCCCCGAGTACGGATGCACGTAGTGCACTCAGCGGAGGCTGCGTGCCGACCTGGAGTCCGACGGAAATCTCGGAGTGTTGCCTGAGCCGCACGTTCACCGCCTCCCCGGCGTCGCGCGGTCTGCCGCCGGGGCGGTCGGGCTGTGCGCGGTGATCCGCCCCCGTCGGTGTGCGGTGACCGTCTTGTAGATCTCGAACCAGGCCACGCCGACTGCGCCGGCCGCGGTGGCAACCCACCACTGGCTCAATGTCATGGGGCCGAAGTTGAAGGCATGACGCAATCCGGGGACGGTGAGCATCGCAGCCAGCAGGATCGCGGCACCGGCGAGAATCCATTTCAGTGTGGCGTTTCGCCGCTCCTGGAACGTTCGCCAGATCGGCAGCCGCCACGAGCGGTTGACCAGAATGAGCGCGACGTTGCCGACAACGAGCGCGGTGAAGGTCATTGATCGCACCACGTTGTCGGGCTGGTCGCCCAGTACGCTCCACAGGTACACGCCCACAGTGGCGGCGAACACTGACAACCCTTGCAGCGCGGCGATCGCCAGCACTCGCGCCCCGAACATCGGGTCATGGAGGCCGCGAGGAGGTGAGTCCATGACGTTGGGGTCGATCTCTTCGGCCTCGAACACCACAGAGCATGCGGGGTCGATGATGAGTTCCAGGAACGCGATCTGCACAGGCAGCAGGACGAGGGGCCAGTCGGCGACGAACACTGGAAGCAGCGACATCCCGACGATCGGTAGGTGCACGGCAATCACGTACGACATGGCCTTGCGGAGATTGTCGAAGATGCCACGGCCCCGGCGCACCCCGCCCACGATCGAGCTGAAGTCGTCGTCGGTGATGACCAGTGCGGCCGACTCGCGGGCGACATCGGTGCCGTGGGCACCCATTGCTATCCCGATATCCGCCGCACGCAACGCCGGGGCGTCGTTGACGCCGTCACCGGTCATCCCGACGACCTCGCCGTTGGCCTGCAATGCCCGGACGAGCTGGAGCTTCTGCTCGGGCACCATGCGGGCGAAAACGCTGACCGTGCGGATGCGTTCTGCCAGTACCTGTTCGGACATCTCCTCCAGCTCGCGACCAGTAAGGCAGCCGGCGGCGTGGTCGAGGCCGATCTCGCGCGCGATCGCGAGTGCGGTACCGGGGTAGTCGCCGGTGATCATGATCGTCCGTATCGCGGCGCCTTGACATTCGGCCACCGCGTCGGCCACACCGGGGCGAACAGGATCGTGCAGGCCCACCAGCCCCAGGAACTCGAAGTCGAAATCATGCTGCTGAGCCGGGAGGGCGTCGGTGGTGTCGAATCGTGCACAGGCCACCCCCAGCACCCGCTGGCCGCCCCCGGCCGCCTCTTCGACCTCGGCGGTCAGCGCCGCGAGTTCATCTGCGTTGAAATGGCACAGATCGCCGATCGCCTCGGGTGCGCCCTTCGCGGCGATCACGTAGCGCCCGCCGTCGGGTGAGCGCCAGACATGCGACAACGCCAGGAGGGATTCCGACAGGGGATACTCGCGCACCAGTTCCCAGTCGTCGTGTACGTGCGGACCGCCGGTGAGGTACTTCTGGCCGAGCTCCCTGAACGCCTTGTCCATGGGATCGAACGGATCGATGGGGGAGGCCAGCACGGCGAACTCTGCGATGGTGTGGAAGGCCTCCGGGAGTGGCCCATCGTCGCAGACGTGGGCCTGGCCGTCGACAATCAACTGTCGCACGGCCATTCGGTTCAGTGTCAGCGTGCCCGTCTTGTCGACACACAGAACGGTCGCCGACCCCAACGTCTCGATAACCGGGGGGCGCCGAGTCAGCACATGCATCTGTGACATCCGCCATGCACCCAGGGCCATGAAGACCGCCAGCACCACCGGGAACTCCTCCGGCAGCAGTGCCATCGCCGTCGCGATTCCCGCGAGCACGCCGGCCAGCCAGTTGCCACGTGTCAGTCCGTAGACGACGACGACAGCCACCGCAGTTGCCGCACCCAACACGGCCAGAGCCTTGACCAGGCGGTCGATTTCGCGCTGCAGCGGGGTTCGATCCGGCTCGATTGTTCGCAGTGCCGCACCGATCTTCCCCAGCTCTGTACCCGCCCCGGTCTCTTTGGCAAGAGCCATGGCGTGGCCTTTGACCACGAGGGTGCCGGAGAATATCCACGGGGTCGCATCCCCGCCGGGGCGACCCATCGCTGCGCTCAGTTCCCGAGAGGCAGTCGCGACCTTCCGGACCGGTACGGACTCGCCGGTGAGCGCCGATTCGTCCACCGCCAGGTTGGCGCAATCGACCACGACGGCGTCGGCGGGTACCCGGTCGCCCTCGGCAACCATCAGCCGATCGCCACGCACCACATCGCGGCCGGCGATCCGTTGCTGGGTGCCGTCTCGGATCACCAGCGCCCGCGGCGACGACAGATCCCTCAGCGCGGCCAACGCCTTCTCGGTCTTGTGTTCCTGATAGATCGAGATCGCGATGACCACGACCACAAAGGCCATCAGCAATGCACCGTCGAGCGGTTCGGCCAGCAGGAAGTTCACCGCCCCCGCACCGAGCAACAGCAGCAGCATGGGTTGGCGGATGACGTCCCATGCCTCCCCGACAAGGTTGCGGCGCTTGGCGGTCGGTAACTCGTTGGGTCCGTCGGAGGCAAGTTGGCGTGCGGCTTGTTCCGAGGTCAGCCCGGCTACGTCGCTGGCAGCCGGTAGCGAACCGTTCACACCACCGTTCTCCGTCAGTGCTGGACCTGCATGACGGCGCGGATGTCTGCGGGCAGCTGTCCCATCACCTTTTCGATCTGGGCGGCCGGCAGGTGATGCAGGGCTGCGGCGGTGGCTGCGGAAGCCGCCTTGCCGACATCATCGGCCGCGATGGTCGCCTCGTGCGCAAACCGGAGCACGTAATCGTGGGCGTCGTACTTCTCCGGAACGACGCTGGGATTCCAGCCGGCGTAGAAGATGCCCCGGATCAGGTCGGGCAACTGAGCCGCAAAGTGGGCGCTGGCTTCCACGGAGAGCCGGTCGCGCAGCGTGTGCAGCCAGGCTCGCAGCACCCGATAGGAGAACTCGAAATCCTTGGTGTCGAACTCGCGAGCCACATCGCGCACCCAGGTCTGGGCGACTTGCACTGCATGATCGAGCGCCGACACGTTTGTCACGGTGGACATCATTACCCCCTCAATACTGGCATGACCGCACGCTAAGGCCCGACCGGGCCACTGGCTAGTGCCGAAAGTCCCAGGCGGGCAGTCGTCCAGCGCCGGATTCGATCGTTGCGACGGTGTCCCGATCGACAGCCAAGCCGCCCGGCGGCCAAGCGTTACTTAGTGCCGAAGATGCGGTCCCCGGCATCGCCGAGGCCGGGCAGGATGTAGCCCTCCTCGTCGAGTTCCCGGTCGATCGCCGCGGTGTAGATGGGTACGTCCGGATGCGCGCCGTGCAGAGCGGCGATGCCCTGCGGGCAGGTGAGCAGGCAGACGAACTTGATGGATCGGGGGGCGAACTCCTTGAGCCGCTCCACCGCCGCCACCGCGGAGTTGCCGGTGGCCAGCATCGGGTCGACCACGACCACTTCGCGCTCGTGGAGCTCGGCCGGCATTTTGAAGTAGTACTCCACGGCCACCAGCGTTTTCGGGTCGCGGTACAAACCGATGTGGCCGATGCGCGCTCCGGGCACCACGGTCAGCATGCCGTCCAGCACCCCGGTCCCGGCCCGCAGAATGGAGACGAAGACCAGCTTCTTGCCGTCGATGACAGTGCCGGTCGTGGTTTCCAGCGGGGTCTGGACGGTGATCTCCTGGGTCGGGGTGTCCCGAAGCACCTCGTAGGTCATCAATGTCGAGATCTCGTTCGCCAGCCGGCGAAAGTTGTTGGTGGAGGTATCCTTTTGACGCATCAGCGTCAGCTTGTGCTGCACCAGGGGATGGTCGATCAGGTATACGGCGCCCATGAACTCTCCCGCTAGAAGACCGTGCCGTCGCTGACGATGGTCAGCGGCGGCGCACCGCCGCGCAGCCGCCCGGCCAGCGCCCGGCCGGCGGCCCAGGTGCCGCCCTCCAGCACGCAGGCCAGCGGCATCCGCTCGGCATCGACACCGAGCCGGGCCCGCACCAGCGGCGCCAGCTCGTCGAGCAGGGCCACCGTGAGCGCCCGCCACTCCACCACCATCTCGTCTGCGGCCGTCCACCGTTGTCCGGCCCACCCGGGGTCGCGCAGGGACAGCACACCGGTGTCGAGCAGCAGGCCGCCGTTGCGGTACTCGGGCAGGCCGGTGAGCTCGTCGAGTCCGGTCACCGACACACCGGCCCAGCCGAAGGGCTCCAGCAGCGAGTAGGTGAGCCACTGCGAGAGCTTGTGGAACGGCACCCAGCCCGCGGTCAGACCAGGGCCGGGCACGGCTTCGTGGCGCCAGCAGTCACCCAGCGGCCGGCCGCCGATCGCGTTGCCGGCCGGCCAGATCTGCGACAGCGAGGCCAGGAGTTCGCCGAGAATGTCGTGGGCCGCGACCGTTTTCATCTCCGGTGCGGTCAACAGGTCGAACAGGCCGCCCGGGCGGGCGCTGGTTCCGAAGGCATCGGGCTGTGCCGTCAACGCCTTGCCGAGGCGGTGCAGGACCAGCAGCCGGCCGTCGAGGCCGATGAGCGGATTGTCCGGCGTGACCTGGAACGCCTCACCGAGCCGGTCGGAGGTCAGGCCGGCCAGCCCGGCGGCGTCGACGCGCAGCGGGTCGGCCGGGTCGCTGGAGAACAGCCCGTCGGCGAAGGCGTGCCAGCTCGCCACCGCGAGCCCTTCGGAGCGGGTGAATCGCAGGCCGCTGGAGGCCTCGTCGTAGTGCCAGCGCGACCCGGCGCCGGCGTCGAGAAGCACGCTGACCACGGTCAGGTCGATCATCGCGCGGGCCCGGCCGGCCGCATCGGCGTTGGAAAGCCGCGTGTTCAGTGCCGCCTTGCGGTCCACGTCACCGGCCTCGAAATGCCGCCAGCGGCTGTGGACCGGGATCGCCAGGCCCGGGTAGTGCCCGACGGTGACATCGGCGACCTGGGCGGCGGCCGACGGCAACGCCTCGTCGTGCACCCCGAACCAGCGCGAATCGCCCGAGCGCGCCCGGTTCAGCAGATGGCGGGCCCGCTCACGGACGGCGCGCGTCGTCTGCAGCGCCGCCGCAGCGCCCCCGGGTGTGTCGAGTCCGACCTCGGTGGTCGAGCTGGTCACCCGCCCAGCCCCCGCCCCTTGGCCTTCCGCAACTCGTCGGCATCGGGCACCGGCCCCGCGGTGAAGTATCCGGCCGCCGTCTTGGCGTCGATCTCCACCCGTGCATCGGGGGGGATCAGCTCATCGGGGATGTTGACCCGTTCACCGACCTCGATGCCGGCGCCGGTGATGGCGTCGTACTTCATGTTGCTCATCGACACCAGGCGGTGGATCTTGCGGATGCCCAGCCAGTGCAGGACATCGGGCATCAGCTCCTGGAACCGCATGTCCTGTACGCCGGCCACGCATTCGGTCCGGGCGAAGTACGCCTCGGCGGTGTCGCCGCCCTCCTGCCGTTTGCGGGCGTTGTACACCAGGAACTTCGTCACCTCGCCCAGCGCTCGCCCCTCCTTGCGCGAGTAGGAGACCAAACCGACCCCGCCATGCTGGGTGCCCTGGATGCACTCCTCGATCGCGTGGGTCAGGTAGGGCCGGCAGGTGCAGATGTCGGAGCCGAAGACGTCGGAGCCGTTGCATTCGTCGTGCACCCGCGCGGTCAGCTGCACTGCCGGATCGGCCAGGTCACTCGGGTCGCCGAAGATGTAGATGGTCTGCCCGCCGATCGGTGGCAGGAACACCTCGAGATCCGAGCGGGTCACCAGCTCGGGGTACATCCCCCCGGTCTCTTCGAACAGCACCCGGCGCAGGTGCGCCTCGCTGCACCCGAAGCGTTGTGCCACCCCGGGCAGATACCAGACCGGTTCGACGGCGGCCTTGGTGACCAGCGCCGCCCCGCTGGACAGCAGGATGCGACCGTCCGGGTGCAGCCGTCCCCCGGCGATCGCGTCGGCGATCTCGGGAACGATGACGTGCGCCTTGGTGACCGCGATGGTGGGCCGGATGTCGTGACCGGCCGCCAGCTCGCCGTCGAAGACCTCGGCGACCATCGCGCCCCACGGGTCGAGGCTGACGATGGCGCCGGGTTGGCTCCATTGGGGGTAGGGCCCGATGCGGTCGGTGGGTGCGGTGTCGGTCAGGTCGGCACGGTGTTCGCGGGACAGCGCTCCCGCGGCGACGGCCAGCGCCCGGTACACGCCGTAGGAGCCGCTGTGCGTTCCGATCACGTTGCGGTGGCTGCGCTTGGTGGTGGTGCCGATCAGGGGTCCGCGTTCGGCGATGGTGGGTGCATCCCAGCGGATCGGCGGTGCATCCCCGC
>Ga0210086_1000331_pt1 | contig 28812 bp, 25 predicted proteins | sample China_Galinas_PW_3_FD_184867 | JGI IMG/M metagenome (GOLD analysis project Ga0210086, IMG submission 184867) | Wetland microbial communities from San Francisco Bay, California, USA, that impact long-term carbon sequestration - China_Galinas_PWB_D2... | ecosystem: Environmental > Aquatic > Marine...
CCCGCCGGCACCCAATGCCCGGTGGGGCACCCCTCTCCCGGATTTCCAAGGCCGATTTGCAGGCGCAAAATCGGGGAAATCCGACCTCCCCCGCAAGGGGGGAGGTGGCAGCGGGTTGGGCCGAGATCGCCAACACCCGCTGTCTTCGTCGAGATGTGTGCATGCCTCAGCGCAAAAGCGGGGACCTCGATCGGAACCGGCGATCCTCGGACAGAACTGGATTCCTGCTTGCGCGGGAATGAGCGGTGGCAAGGGGATCGCCATCTACGCCGAAGCCCTCCCAAGCGCCAGCGTCGCGGAGGGCACGACCGGAAGCGCGCGGTGGATTGCCGCGACGACCAGACCGCCCCCCTCCAGATGCCGGGCGATCAGGTGGCCGAGCATCGCTTCCGCCGCGGCATCGAGGGCGGTTGCCGGCTCGTCGAGCAGCCAGACCGGCCGCGCGATGAGGAGCAGCCGGGCTATCGCGACCCGCCGCTTCTGACCGGCCGAAAGCGTGGCGACCGGCAGATACGACAGGCCGCCGAGGCCCACCGCCTCGATCGCCTCCTCAATGTCGCCGTCCCCCCTGTAGAGGGTCCGCCAGAACGCTAGATTCTCCGTGATTGAAAACGCCGGCTTGAGAGCTTCCAGATGGCCGAGATAGTGCACGGCGCCGCCGATACCGGCTTCGGATTCCGGTTCGAACACAATCCTGCCGGACACCGGTGCGAGCAGCCCGGCGATCAGCCTGAGAAGCGTCGACTTGCCCGCCCCGTTCGGACCGGTGACGGCCAGCGTCTCGCCGGCGCGGACGGCAAACGAGACGTCCTCGAACACGGTGCGGCCGCCGCGGCGGGCGACGAGGTCCTCTCCGGTCAGGCGAATCACGGCCTCGCGGCTCCCCGCAGGGGCGCCGGCCACAACATTCCGCCCGCCTCGATCATCTGGAACAACGCCATGAAATTCACTATAAGGCCGGCAATCCGCGCCGTCGCCTGCGGGACATCCACCCGCCACCACCCGATCCAACCGACGCCTCCCGATCGGCGGAAACGGGTGCGCAATCAAGGAGCCGATCCACCGTGAGCAATTCGTCCCCCGACAGCTTCAAAAGCCGCGCCAGCCTCACCGTTGGCGGCAAGGCGTATGACTACTTCAGTCTGGCGGCCGCCGAAAGAAACGGACTGCCCGACGTCTCCCGGCTTCCCTATTCGCTGAAGGTGCTTCTGGAGAACCTGCTGCGCAACGAGGACGGGCGGACAGTGACGGCCGACGACATCCGCGCGATGGCCGGCTGGCTGGCGGAGCGGCGCAGCGACCGGGAGATCGCCTTCCGCCCGGCGCGTGTGCTGATGCAGGATTTCACCGGGGTGCCGGCGGTGGTCGACCTTGCGGCGATGCGCGATGCGATGGCCGCGCTTGGCGGCGATCCCGAGCGGATCAACCCGCTGGTCCCCGTCGACCTCGTTATCGATCATTCGGTGATTGTCGACGATTTCGGCAATCCTCGCGCTTTCGCGCACAACGTCGAGCGGGAATACCAGCGCAACGGCGAGCGTTACCGCTTCCTCCGCTGGGGCCAGTCGGCCTTCCGCAATTTCCGCGTCGTGCCGCCCGGCACCGGCATCTGCCACCAGGTGAATCTCGAATACCTTTCCCAGACGGTGTGGGTGAACGAGGACGACGCCAGGCCCGTCGCCTATCCCGATACGCTGGTCGGCACCGACAGCCACACGACGATGGTCAACGGCCTGTCGGTCCTTGGCTGGGGCGTCGGCGGCATCGAGGCGGAAGCGGCGATGCTCGGCCAGCCGATCTCGATGCTCATCCCGCAGGTCGTCGGCTTCCGGCTGACCGGCCGGCTCCGCGAAGGCATCACAGCCACGGATCTGGTGCTGACGGTCACCGAGATGCTGCGCAAGAAGGGCGTCGTCGGCAAGTTCGTCGAGTTCCATGGCCCGGGCCTCCATCATATGGCGCTGGAGGACCGCGCCACCATCGGCAACATGTCGCCGGAGTACGGCGCCACCTGCGCCATCTTTCCGATCGACGCCGAAACGCTCCGCTACCTCAAGCACACCGGCCGCGACCCCGAGCGGATTGCGCTGGTCGAGGCTTATGCGCGGGCACAAGGCATGTTCCACGACGACGACAGCCCGGAGCCGGTGTTTTCCGACACGCTGGAGCTCGACCTCGACACGGTCCAGCCGTCGATCGCCGGTCCGAAGCGGCCGCAGGATCGCGTGCTTTTGTCGGAAGCGAAAGAGCGGTTCACCGCGGCGCTCGACAGCGAGTTCAAGAAAGGCAATGGCGTCGGCCTGCGGGTCCCCGTCAAGGGCAAGGATTTCGACGTCGGGCATGGCGACGTGGTGATCGCCGCCATCACGTCGTGCACCAACACCTCCAACCCCTATGTGATGATCGGCGCCGGGCTGCTTGCCCGCCGGGCGGCGGAGAAGGGCCTCACGGTCAAGCCGTGGGTGAAGACCTCGCTGGCGCCGGGGAGCCAGGTGGTCGGCGAATACCTCGCCAGGTCCGGGCTGCAGGTCGATCTCGACAAGCTCGGCTTCAACCTGGTCGGCTTCGGCTGCACCACCTGCATCGGCAATTCCGGCCCGCTGCCGGAGCCGATTTCCGAAGCGATCGCCGAGGGCGACCTGGTGGCCGCCTCGGTGCTTTCGGGCAATCGCAACTTCGAAGGCCGCATCAATCCCGACGTGCGCGCCAACTATCTGGCATCGCCGCCGCTGGTCGTCGCCTACGCGCTTGCCGGTTCGATGATGGTGGATCTGACCACCGAGCCGCTCGGCACCGGCAATGATGGCGAGCCGGTCTACCTCAAGGACATCTGGCCGTCGACGAAGGAGATTGCCGAATTCGTGCGGGCCAACATCACCAGCGACCTGTTCCGCACCAAATATGCCGACGTCTTCACCGGCGACGAGCACTGGCAGACGATCAAGTTGGAGGGTGGCCTGACCTTCCAATGGACCATGGGCTCCACCTACGTCCAGAACCCGCCCTATTTCGAAGGCATGCGCCGCGAGCCGGAGCCGGTGTCGGATATCGTCGGCGCCCGGATCCTCGGTCTCTTCCTCGATTCGATCACCACTGACCACATCTCGCCGGCCGGCTCGATCAAGACCAACAGCCCGGCCGGCGAATATCTCATCGCCCATCAGGTGCGGCCGGCGGAGTTCAATCAGTACGGAACCCGCCGCGGCAACCACGAAGTGATGATGCGCGGCACCTTCGCCAACATCCGCATCAAGAACCAGATGGTCCCCGGCGTCGAGGGCGGCGTCACCGTCCACCATCCCGACGGCGAGGTAATGCCGATCTACGACGCCGCGATGCGCTACCGCACCGAGGGCGTGCCGCTGGTGGTGTTCGCCGGCAAGGAATACGGCACCGGCTCGTCGCGCGACTGGGCGGCAAAGGGCACCCGCCTCCTCGGCGTGCGGGCGGTGATCGCCGAGAGCTTCGAGCGCATCCACCGTTCGAACCTGGTCGGCATGGGCGTGCTGCCGCTCGTCTTCGAGGAGGGGACATCGTGGAAATCCCTCGGCATGGAGGGCGACGAGATCGCTACCATCGCCGGGATCGCTGATGGCCTGAAGCCGCGTCAGACGCTGGAGGCGGAGATCACCTTCGCCGACGGCTCGACCAAGCTGGTTCCCCTGCTCTGCCGCATAGACACGCTCGACGAGCTCGAATATTTCAACAATGGGGGAATCCTGCAGTACGTTCTCCGCCGTCTGGCGGCCTGAGACCGGCCGATGCTGCGGTTACCCAAGTCTCACCCGAACGTGACTCGCTTTTGAGTGGCGCGCTCCATACCTTGCCAGCGTGAGAGCCCTTGAACGGGCGCGATCAACCCTTGGAATCAGGACCGTGACCGCAACGAAATCCATCGCAGCACTCGTTTTCGCGGCCGGGCTTACGGCCGGCAGCGTTTCGGCGCTGGCGAATACCAAGGCGGTCCTGGAGCTGTTCACCAGCCAGGGTTGCTCCTCGTGTCCGCCCGCCGACGCGCTGCTTGGCGAATACGCCAAGGAGACGGATATCCTCGCCCTGTCGTTCCCGGTCGACTACTGGGACTACCTCGGCTGGAAAGACACCCTTGCCAGCCACGACAACACCGAGCGCCAGCGCGCTTACGCCGCAGCCCGTGGCGACCGCCAGGTCTACACGCCCCAGATCGTCCTCAACGGGGTCACGGACCTGGTCGGCAGCAACCGGAACGCCATCCAGTCGGCGATCAGCAATCTGCACGGCGACCTGCCGGTGCCGATCACCATGACACCGGGGTCGGATTCGACCAAGGTGACGGTCGGCGCCGCCAAGGACGGCACACCGCACAAGGGAACGATCTGGCTCGCCATGTACGACGATCCGGTCAGCGTTCCGATCGCCCGCGGCGAGAACACCGGCCGCACGGTCACCTACACCAACGTCGTGCGCAAGCTCCGTCCGATCGCCATGTGGAAGGGCGAGGAGGTGACGGTGGATCTCGCCAAGAGCGAGATGATGCAGGCCAAGGTTTCGCGCTGCGCCGTCTTCCTGCAGACCGAGCTCGATGGTGGCCTTCCCGGCCCGATTCTCGGCGCCGCCGCGATCAACTACGCCAAGTAGCCTCGTAGCCCGACCTCCGTCAGAGCCGACGCCAGGTTCAGGCGGGTTTTGACGGGCTGAGCGCATTGACGAGGAGCCGGCCGATCCGCGCGGCATGGTCGGCAGGGTCGTCAGGCGCCTCCCCGTCGAGGATGCGCGCCTCGCCGTAAAGCAGGACCACCGCGTCATCGAGCGCCTCGGCGCTGCCCCCGGCGGCCGCTTTCTCCGCCAGCCCCTTGATGAGGGGATGGGACGGATTGAGTTCGAGCACCGGCGCGTTGCGGGCTTTGATCTGGTCGTTCGCCGCCAGGATCTTCTCGAGCCGCCGGTCGAGCCCGACGTCGCCGGCGACGAGGCAGACCGGACTGGCGGTCAGCCGCGCCGACGACCTGACGGCACTGACCCGGTCGCCGAGCGTCTGCTTGAACAGGGCGGCGAGCGTTGCGACCGCGCTTTCGGACGCGCTCTCCGCCTCGCTTTCGCCCTCGACTACCGAGATCTTGTCGAGGTCGGCGACCCCCTGGGTCACCGACTGGAACGGCTTGCCGTCATAGCCGAGCGCCGTGTTCACCCAGAAGGCGTCGACCGGGTCGGCGAGGAGCAGGACCTCGACCCCGCGCCTGGCGAAGCCCTCGAGCTGCGGGCTGGCGAGGATCGCCTTCTCGCTGTCGCCGAGCGCGTAGTAGATGGCGGTCTGGTTGGGCCGGAGGTCGGCCACGTAGTCGGCGAGGCTGCGCCACGCGTCACCGCCTTTCGTCGTCTTGAACCGGGCGATCTTGTAGATGGCGTCGCGCCGCTCGGCATCCTCGTAGAGCCCTTCCTTGATGACCGGGCCGAAGGCCGCCCACACCTTCTCGAACGTCTGCCGGTCGCTCTCGGCGAGCTTGTCGAGGTCGCCGAGAATCCGGCTGGTGACACCCTTGCCGATCGCTTCGAGGATCGGGTTCTTCTGCAGCATCTCGCGGGAGATGTTGAGCGGCAGGTCCTCCGAATCGATGACGCCGCGCACGAAGCGGAGCCACGGCGGCAGGATCGCCGCCTCGTCGGTGATGTAGACCCGCTTGACGTAGAGCTTCACCCGGCCGCGGCGCTCGGGGTCGAAGAGGTCGAACGGCTTCATCGAGGGGATGAACAAGAGGACGGAATATTCGTGCCGCCCCTCGGCCTTGTAGTGGACGGTGAGCGCCGGCTCGTCGTACTGGCCGCTGACATGGCCGTAGAATTCGGCGTATTCGCTCGGCTCGATCGCCGACTTCGGCTTCCGCCACAGGGCGCTGCCGTCGGCGAGCGTCTTCTCGCCGACGCCGTTGCCGACCTTGAGCAGGATCGGCACCGGCACATGGGCCGAATATTCGGCGACCACCCGCTCGACCGTCTCCTGCTCGGCATAGGTCTTGGCGTCGTCGGCAAGGGTAAGCCGGACCCGGGTCCCCCGCGCCGGCGCCTCATCGAGCGGCACCGGCTCGATCTGGAAGGTGCCCTCGCCGTCCGACCACCAGCGCCACGCCTCGTCGCTGCCGGCGCGCCGCGACACCACTTCGACCGAGGACGCGACCATGAAGGCCGAGTAGAAGCCGACGCCGAACTGGCCGATCAGCGCCGAGCCCTCCGTCCCCGCCGCGATGCTGTCGAGGAAGGCGCGGGTGCCGGAGCGGGCGATGGTGCCGAGATGGTCGACGAGCTCCGCCCGGTCCATGCCGATGCCGTTGTCCTCGACCGCCAGCGTGCCGCCGCTCTTGTCGGCCGAGAGCACGATCCGGAAGTCGGGGTCGTCGCCGAGCAGCTCCGGATGCTCCAGCCCCGTCATCCGCAGCTTCTCGCAGGCATCCGCGGCGTTGGAGATCAGCTCGCGGAGGAAGACGTCGCGGTTCGAATAGACTGAATGCACCATCAGCGAGAGGAGCTTGGTGACCTCCGCCTCGAATTTCAGCGTCTCTCCGCTCAGCGCTTCCTTGTCGGCCATCGTCGAATATCCTGATATTTCAACCCGCCGGCCGTCATATCGCCGGTTGCCTTCGCCGATTCAAGCTGGGGGATAAAGAAAATGGCCGGCGCGAGCGCCGGCCATCTTTTACCTCGGATACGCACACAAAAGTTGGTTCGGTTCAGCACAGGACCCCGGGGGGCTGGGGGGCTGAGAATTACCGAAGCCTTAGCCGAACCGAACCGTCTGAGGCAACGATGACAGCATCGCCGCCCAACATGGCCGGGCAACGGCCGAATATGGGCGAAATCGTGAATTTTCACATGCGCCAGAAAGCAGTGATTCTTCGCGCCGGAAGCCGAAGACAGCAATGCGCCAAAGACTTGCATGGATCGCCTCGCGGAGCGATCATGACACTCCCATGACGAAGGAGGGAACATGTACGAGGTGGAAGAAAAAGAGCCCTACGGCGGCGGGGCGAGCGTTCTCGCCCTTGCCGCCCGAAACCCGACCCGCACCCCCCCGGCAAACCCGCCGATCAGCTTCGACCGGCGTGAGTTGAACCAGATCCTCAAGGTGTACGGCCGCAAGGTCGCCGATGGCGAGTGGCGCGACTACGCCATCGATCAGCTCAGGGAAAAGGCCGTCTTCTCGGTTTTTCGCCGCACGTCGGAAGTGCCGCTCTACCAGATCGTCAAGCAGCCGAAGCTGGCCCGCCGCCAGGGCGCCTACGCGCTGGTCGCCGCGACCGGCCAGATCGTCAAGCGCGGCCACGACCTCGGCAACGTGCTGCGGGTGATCGACCGGCCCCTCAAGCTGGTGGTGGCCTGACCGGCAGACCGCGCGCGTCAGCGCGTCGGCGGTTCGGCGGCGCCCCGTCCGAGGGGGCGCTGCATCAGCACGGTATCGATCCAGGTGCCGAACTTGTGGCCGACCGTCTTCAGCGTCCCGGCCACGACGAATCCCTCCCCCTCGTGCAGCCTGATCGAGGCGATGTGCCGCGAATCGCCGATGATCGCAATCATCTGGCGGAAGTCGCGCGCCTCGCATTCGCCGATCAGCGCCTTGAGGAGCCCGCGTCCGACGCCGCGACGCTGGGCACCGGGGGCAACGTAGAGCGAATCCTCCACGGTGTGACGGTAGCCCGGCCGCGACCGATAGGCCCCGCCATAGGCGTAGCCCAGCACCGCGCCGTCCGGTCCCTCGCAGACGAGATAGGGGTAGCCGCTCTCGACCGTCGCCGCCATGCGCCTGGCCATCTCCGCAGCCTCCGGCGGCTCGAGCTCGAAGCTTGCGGTGCCGGTCAAGACCGAGGCGCCGTAGATCGCCGCAATCGCGGCGACATCGGCGGACGTGGCGGGTCTGATCCGGAAGGTCATGGTGGATCACAAGAGAAAGGGCGCGGCCGAGGCCGCGCCCTTTTGGCATGTCGCAGATGCTGTCGTCTAGCGACGGCCGCCGAACAGCTGGAGCATGAACAGGAAGATGTTGATGAAGTCGAGATAGAGCCTGAGCGCCCCCATGATCGCCTTCCGGCCGGCCACGGTTCCATCGTCGCCGACATAGTACATTTCCTTGATCTTCTGGGTGTCATAGGCGGTCAGGCCGACGAAGATCAAAACGCCGATCACCGAGATCGCGAAGGCAAGCGCGCTGGAGGCCAGGAAGAGGTTGACCACCATGGCGATGATGATGCCGATCAGACCCATGAACAGGAACGAGCCCATGCCGGTCAGGTCGCGCCTGGTGGTGTAGCCCCACAGGCTCATCGCGCCGAAGGTTGCGGCGGAGATGAAGAACACCTGGGTGATGCTCGTCGCCGTGAAGACCGCGAAGATCGACGACAGCGAGATGCCGAGCAGAGCCGCGAAGATCCAGAAGGTGGTCTGAGCTGCCGCGACGCTCATTTTCTGGATTCGGAAGCTCAGGAAAAACACCATGCCGAGCGGCGCCAGCATGATCACATAGCGCAGCGGCGTGCCGAACAGCGCGTAACCGAGGTCTGTGAGGTACAGCCCGTTGCCGAGGGCATAGGCCGTCGGCGTCTCCGAGAACGACAGGTTGAATGTGCCGAGCGCCAGCACACCGGTGATGACGAGGCCCAGCAGCATGTAGTTGTAGACGCGGAGCATGTGGGCCCGCAGGCCCTCGTCGATCGCAGCCGTGGTGCGGCCGATCGCCGTCGTGCCGTAGCGTGCCGGCTCGTTGTCGTAGTTGGCCATCGAATAGTTCCTCTCTCAGTCTGGTCGGGGACAGGCCCGAGCCTTGAAGACCTTGGCCCCTAATATGGGCCCTTGCAGAAATACAGACAAGGGCCGGTTCCGGCCTCGCTGCCGGCGTCGATAAACACCATTCCTTACAGATTTCGCAAGATCGGGGCAGCTTTTTGACCGAGCGCGCGCCAGGTGCCGGCGAGCCCCAGAACCAGGGTGAGGAGGATGGCGAGGGCTGCCGCCCCGAAGGCAGGCCCGGGAAGAAAGGCAAACGGCACCTCCATGATATTGGCGAGCACGAACCAGGCGGCGAGAGCGCCCGCCACGAGGCCGAACGTCGTCGTCGCCACACCGAGCAGCAGAAACTCCAGGACATAGGCGCCGATGAGCTTTCCGCGCGTCGCGCCGAGCGTCTTGAGGATCACGGCATCGTGGATGCGCCGCCGCCGGCCGGCGGCAAACGCCCCGCCCAGCACCAGCATGGAGGCGGCGAGCGTAACTGCCGAGGCGCCACGCACCGCCCAGCCGATCTGCTCGACGATGTCATTGGCGGATTCGATCGCCTCCTTGACACGAATGACGGTGACCGCCGGGAAGGCCGCGACGACCGCCTTCAGAAAACCGAGCTCCTCTTCCTTGGTGCCCCCGTCGGGATATGACAGCGTCGCAATATTGCTGAACGGCGCCCCCTTGAAAGCGTCCGGCGAGAAGATCATCACCGAGTTCATCGACAGCGACTGCCAGTTGATGATGCGGAAGCTCGCGACGCGGGCGGTCACATCGCGGCCGAGCACGTTGACCGTGACGGTGTTGCCCAGCGCCAGCCCGAGTTGCTTGCCGATCTCGTCGCCGAAGGAGACGAGCGGCGGCCCGTCATAGTCGGAAGGCCACCATGTGCCGGCCGTCAGCGGACTGTTGGCAGGCGGCGTCGCCGCGTAAGTGATGCCGCGATCGCCCCTCAGCACCCATCGGGCCGCCGGATCGATCCTGGCGTCCTCGGCCGGAACGTCGTTCAGCGCGGTGATCCGGCCGCGAAGCATCGGCTGCATCTCGAGCACCGCCTCTGGCGCATGATCCTTGACGAACCTTCTCAGGCCTTCCGCCTCGGCGCTTTGAATGTCGAGGAAGAAGAAGCTTGGTGCGGTCTTCGGGATCGTGCCGAAAAGCTCCCGGCGGAAATTGCCGTCGATGAGCGCCAGAGAGACGACCAGCGTCAGGCCGAGGCCGAGGGAAAGAACCACAGTCGGGGTCAGCGCGCCCGGACGGTGGATGTTGCCGACCGCCAGACGAGCGACCACCGACCCGAGCCGGGGCACCCTTCTCGCCGTCGCTGTCACACCGAAGGCGACAAGGCGCAAAAGCAGGAAGGTGGCCGCCGCGCCGACGACGAAGACGGCGGCGATGCGCGGATCGAAGGCAAGTCCGACGGCAAGCGCCGCGAGTGCCGCCAGCGCGAGTCCGACGGCGACAAGGTAGGCGGTCGGTGGCCGTCGTTGCGTAGGCGCGACCTGATCGCGAAACAACTCGGTCGCGCTGACTTCTCGCGACCGGCCCAGCGGGTAGAGCGCGAAGGCCAAGGCAACCAAGAGACCGTAAACGGCCGCCAATCCGAGCTCGAAGGGGTAGATCCCGTCAATCGCCACCGGCACGACGCGCGCCAGCAGAGGCCCGACGATGAACGGAATCACGGCGCCGACGACAAGGCCGAGGACGATGCCGGTCCCGGCAATCACCAGCACCTGGATCAGATAGACCGCCACCGGAAAGCCGGACGGCGCCCCGAGGCACTTCAAAGTCGCGATCACGTCGCGCTTGCCGTCGAGATAGCTCGCCACCGCGTTAGCGATGCCGACGCCGCCAACGAGGAGCGCCGTCAGCCCGACCAGCGTCAGGAATTCCGCGAAACGCCGGATATTGCGGCTGAGCGAAGGCGCTGCCTCGCTCCGCGTCCGGACCCGCCATCCCTCGTGCAGGAAGTCCTTGGTGATCTGTTCGGCCGCCGCCGCGACGGTGGTATCGCCCGACCCGCTGGGGAGCAGGATCCGGTAGTGCCAACTGGTCAGACTGCCCGGCTGCACCAGCCCGCTCGCGGCAAGGACAGCGCGGCTGACCATGAGGCGCGGACCGATCGAGAAGCCGTCCGACAGCCGGTCCGGCTCCTTGGCGATTACCCCGCGAAGGACGACTTCTGTGTCGCCGAGCTTGAGGATGTCGCCGACCTTGACACCGGCGCGGGCGAGCAGCTCCGCCTCGGCGAGACCACCGAAACGCCCGTCGGTCTTGCCAAGCAGCGCCTGTGCGTCGCCGCCGCCCTCGACGGTGACCGCGCCGACGAGCGGATAGGCGGCGTCGACCGCCTTAAGCTCGACGAGAGCCTGTCCCTCGCCGTCGACGCGCCGCGCCATGGCCCGCAGCGTCGCCACCTCGGACACGGTGCCGAGCTTTTCGAAATAGGCGCGTTCGGCCGGATCGGCCTGCCGCTGCAGGAGCCGCACCTCGATGTCGCCGCCGAGGATGCTCCGGCCCTCGCGGGCGACCCCCTCGGTCATGCCGCGGGAGACGGAGCCGACGCCGGCGATCGTCCCGACGCCGAGCACGATGCAGGTGAGGAAGACGCCAAAGCCGCGCAGCCCGCCCCGCAGTTCGCGGAATGCGAAGCGCGCCGCGACCAGCATGCCCGGTCCCGACCCTGATTTGCCGCGACGACCGGCAGCCGATGAGACCGTCTCGGTGGTTGCCGAGGCCATTGGTCCTCACGCGTCCGCGACGGATCGCGCCGCCGCAACTGTTTGAGCATGTCCGCCATCGAGGATTTCGCCGGACTGAAGCCGGACGATCCGGTCGGACCGCTCGGCAAGGGCGAGATCGTGCGTGACGAGAAGCAGGGTGGTGTTCCGCCGCGCCCGCGCCTCGAAAAGGAGGTCGGCGATCAGCGCGCCGTTCGCCGCGTCGAGATTGCCGGTCGGCTCGTCGGCGAGCAGGATTGCCGGCCCCGGCACCAAGGCCCGGGCGATGGCCACCCGCTGCTGCTCGCCGCCGGACAGCTCCGCCGGGTAGTGGCTGAGACGATCGTCGAGCCCGATGGCGCGGAGTTCGGCTTCCGCCCGGTCGAACGCATCCTCGACGCCGGCCAGCTCGAGCGGTACGGCGACGTTCTCGAGCGCCGTCATGTTGGGGATGAGGTGAAACGACTGGAAGACGATGCCGATCGTGCGCCCGCGAAGCCGCGCCAGCGCGTCCTCGCCGAGCCGGGTGATGTCGGTCCCGGCCACCGTCACGCGCCCGGCATGCGGTCGCTCCAGCCCGGCCATCGCCATCAGCAGCGTCGACTTCCCGCTGCCGGACGGCCCGACCAGGCTGACCGATTCGCCCGCCGCGACGTCGAGATCGATTCCCTTGAGAACGTGGACTTCGCCGGCACCGGACCCCAGCCGGACATGCAGATCCTCGCACATGATGACTGTTCCGGCCACGCCTTGCGCCCCATATGTTTGCCCAGCCTGAGCGACAACAGCCTCATATGGTGGAGTGCCCGTGGCGATCCAGCCTTTTTCCCTTGCCCTTGCGCTTTCTGTCGCAGCCGCCATGCCGGTGGCCGCCGATCCGATGCGCATCGTCGCCCTCGGCGACAGTCTGACCGCCGGCTATGGCCTCGATCTAGGGGCCTCCTTTACCGGGCAATTGCAGGCGGCTCTGAAAGCCAACGGTGACGACGCGGTGATCGTCAATGCCGGCGTGTCGGGGGACACGGCCAGCGACGGCCTTGCCCGGGTCGACTGGTCGGTCGGCGCCGACGCCGATGCGGTGATCGTCGAACTGGGGGCCAATGACGCCCTTCGCGGCGTCGACCCTGCCGTCACCCGCGACGCACTCGACAAGCTGCTGGCGCGGCTCGGTCAGCGCGGCCTGCCGGTGCTGCTCGCCGGCATGCGGGCGCCGCCCAATCTCGGCCGGGACTACGGCGCGAAGTTCAACGCCATCTATCCGGACCTCGCGACGAAGCATGACGCCCTGCTGTATCCCTTCTTCCTCGACGGCGTCGCCGCCCGCCCCGACCTCAACCAGGCGGACGGCATCCACCCCAACCGGACCGGCGTCGCGGTGATCGTCGAGCGGATGATGCCCTCGGTCGAAGCGCTCATCGCCCGCGCCAGGACGACATCGAGCACGGGGGCTTTACAGCCCGCCGCGCAACCAACGATCCTGTCCATGATTCGCGAAGGAGGTGCCTCATGCCGCGTCTGTTCATCGGCATTGAAATCCCCCCCGAGATCGGCGAGCGACTGGCGCTCCTTCGCGGCGGACTTCCCGGAGCGCGCTGGATAGACAAGGAGAATTACCACCTCACGCTCCGCTTCGTCGGCGACATCGACATGGACGTCGCCCATGACGTCGCCGACACGCTCGGCAAGGTCAGCCGGTTCGGCTTTGCCCTGGTGATCGACGGCATCGTCTCTTTTGGGACGCGCAAGCCGCACGCCATCGTCGCGCGGATCGCGCCGAGTCAGCCGTTGCGCGAGCTGCAGGCCGAGCACGAGCGACTGATGCAGCGGATCGGGCTGCCGCCCGAGCAACGCAAGTTCATTCCGCACGTCACCCTGGCGCGACTGCGCGGCGCCAACGGCCGCGACATCGCCGAGTACCTTTCGGGGCGCGGCGGTTTCGTCTCCAGCCCGTTCGAGGTTTCGCGCTTCGTCCTCTTTTCGTCGCGAAACTCGGTCGGCGGAGGTCCTTATGTCGTCGAGGAAGCGTATCCGCTGAGGGAATCCGCCCCGGTCACCTACGAGGATTTCCATGGTCGCGCGCTTAACGGCTGACGAACGGCAACAGGCGCTGGCCACCCTCGACGGCTGGAAGCTCGCCGACGGCCGCGAAGCGATCGTCCGCAGCTTCTCCTTCGCAGGCTTCGTCGACGCCTTCGGCTTCATGGCGAAGGTGGCGCTGACGGCCGAAAAGATGGACCATCATCCGGAATGGACGAATGTCTACAATCGGGTCGATATTACCCTTTCGAGCCATGATGCCGGAGGACTGACCGCCCGCGACGTCGAGCTCGCCGCCGCGATCGACCGCATCGCCAAGACCTGATCGCTTGCGGACAATCCGGCCCCGGCCCATGTTGTCGCGGGGGGTAGCGCTGGAGAGACACGCGTGAACGAAGTGCTTTTCGGAGAGATCCTCGGCCCCGAGGACGATCACCGCCGTGAAAAGCGGGTCCGCAGCCGCTTCTGGAGCACGCTGCGCAAGGCCGCGCGCGCCGTTCCGTTCGCCGACGACGTGGTGGCCGCCTATTTCTGTGCCCTCGATCCGGCGACGCCGCAGCGGGTGCGCGGCGTGCTTCTCGCCGCTCTCGCCTATTTCATTCTGCCGCTCGACGCCGTGCCGGACTTCATCGCCGGGCTGGGCTTCACCGACGACGTGACCGTGCTGCTCGCCGCCATATCGCTGGTGCGCGCCCACATCACGCACGTTCACCGCGAGGCGGCGCGCGCCGCCCTCGCCAACGAGGAGGGTCCGTCGGCCCCCTGAGCGCGGCAGTTGAAGTCCTTGACCTTGGGGCGACCGGCGAGTCACCATTTCTGGCGACGATTGCGGGGCGAATCATCGGCCGTTTGTGTTGCGGCCCGATCACATTGTTGTCGATTTTTTTGGGCACCAGTTTTCGCGCGACGGGATCTGAAGAGGCCGCCGACAATCGGGCGTTCACGAAAAAGTAACCTCGCTTGTCGGAGTTTTTGGTAATGAAGATCGCTTTCGAGATGGGGGATCATGCGGGCTGCGCACCCGACAAACATAAACCGGTGGTTAGGACGATGAATGGACGTATCCTTTTCACGGCTGCAACCCTGTTGGCGGGAGTGGCCGCGATAGCGCCTGCACATTCGGCCACGAGCATCGGCACCTTCAAGCAATGGGGGGCCTACACATCGACCGAGAGCGGCGGCAAGATGTGCTTTGTCGCCTCGCAGCCGACTGACAAGAAGTATTCCAGGGACATCAGCGGTCGCGATCCGGTCTTCTTTATGGTGACGACCATACCCGCCAAGAACATCCGCAATGAGGCGAGCACCATCATCGGCTATCCCTTTGCCGACAACAGCAAGGTGACGGTCGAGATCGACGGTTCCACCAAGTTCACCATGTTCACCGACAAGGACAGCGCCTGGATCGAGAATCCTTCTCAGGAGCCGGAACTGATCGACGCCATGCGCCGGGGCGTGCGGATGGTGGTTCAGGGCACCTCCCGCCGCGGCACATTGACCACGGACACTTACTCGCTTTCGGGGGTCACCGCGGCGCTCGAGGCGATCGCCAAGGAATGCCCCTGAGCGGGCGTCTCCTGCTATAAGCGCGATATGTCGGCCGACGGCGGGCTCAAAGCGCCCGCCGGGTTTCCTATATGCGGTCGGTCGAACGGGATCGCGGATGCATGCTTGAGATCAATGACAAGGCTGGCCTCGCCGCCGGCGGCCCGAACATGGGAGGCCGCCGGTCGCTGGTTGGCATGTCGCGCGACGAGTTGACCGCGGCACTTCGGGCCATCGGCGTTGCCGACAACCAGCTCCGCATGCGTGTCGCCCAGCTGTGGAACTGGATCTATATCCGCGGCGCCACCGACTTCGCGGCGATGACCAACGTGTCGAAGGCGCTCCGCACCGAACTCAAGCGCCACTACGCGATCAGCCGGCCCGAAATCGTCAGCGAGCAAATCTCGGGCGACGGGACACGGAAGTGGCTTTTTCGTTTTCCGCCGCGCGGCGCCGGCCGCCCGGTCGAGGTCGAGACCGTCTACATCCCCGAGGAGGGCCGCGGCACGCTCTGCCTGTCGAGCCAGGTCGGCTGCACTCTCTCCTGCTCCTTCTGCCACACCGGCACCCAGAAGCTCGTCCGCAACCTGACCGCCGAAGAAATCGTCGGCCAGATCCTCCTGGCGCGCGACCGCCTCGGCGACTATCCCGGACACGCCGCACCCGCCGGCGCCTCCGTGCCGGCGACGGGCCGCCTGGTCTCCAACGTCGTCATGATGGGGATGGGCGAGCCCCTCTACAATTTCGACAACGTCAAGCAAGCGCTGCTCGTCGCCGCCGACGGAGAAGGCATCGGCCTGTCGAAGCGGCGGATCACGCTGTCGACCTCCGGCGTTGTGCCGATGATCCCGCGCGCCGGCGCCGAGATCGGCGTCATGCTCGCCATATCGCTGCATGCGGTCCGCGACGACCTCCGCGACGAGCTGGTGCCACTCAACCGCAAATATCCGATCACCGACCTGCTCGACGCCTGCCGCGCCTATCCCGGCCTCTCCAACGCGCGGCGGATCACCTTCGAATACGTCATGTTGAAGGGAGTCAACGATTCGCCGGCTGAGGCGCGCGAGCTGGTGCGCCTGCTGGCCGGCATCCCGGCGAAGATCAATCTCATTCCGTTCAACCCGTGGCCGGGCTCCGGTTACGAGTGCTCCGATTGGGAAGCCATCGAGCGCTTCGCCGACATCGTCAATCGCGCCGGCTACGCCTCGCCGATCCGCACGCCGCGCGGCCGCGACATCCTCGCCGCCTGCGGCCAGCTGAAGAGCGAGAGCGAACGGCTCAGGATCCGCGAGCGGATGGCGCTGGAAGCGATGATCGCCGGGTAGGCGGAGGCGATCCGCTGGCCACCTTCCTCCGCATCCTTATCCTCGATCCGCTGGCCTTTGTCGCCGCCTGCATCGCGGCCGGCGCCACCATCGCGATCGCGCTGTTCGGCACCGACACCCATTTCCACCCACAGCTTGTGGGCCTTTTGATCGGCTCCGGCATCGGCGTGACCTTCTATGCCGGGGCTTTCTCCTTCGTCCCGGCACTGGTTGCCATCGCGCTGGCCGAAGCCTTCGGCTGGCGGTCGGTGTTCTACTGGCTCGCTGTCGGCGGCGGTATCGGCCTCGCGGCGAACGCGCTGGGCGGTTTCATCGGCGCGCCGGACTTCGCCGATCATCGCCTCGCCCTCCACCTCGCCGCCGGCTTCGTCGGGGCACTCGTCTACTGGCTGATCGCCGGCCGCTTTTCCGGCGTCAACACCGCTCGCCCGTCGACCTAGAGCGCGATGCTCTAACGTTGAGTCACAGGGGACGTCTGACCCCCACCCGGTCGGCTGACGCCGACCGACCTCCCCCTTTCAGGGGGAGGCACCGGAACCGCCACCGCCACGCGTCCCCTTGAAAAGGGGAGGTCGAAACCGGCGAGCAACGCGAGCCCGGTTATGAAGGGGATCATTTGCACCTAACCTCATCACGTTCTAATTCGCGACGTCGGCCCAGCTTCGCCGTGCACCGCTGAACGGCAGCCGGTGAGACTCGGGCGGTCTTACCGCGACTGCGCCAGCACCAGGCGGACCGCGAAGGCGCCGAGCACGCTGGCGAACAGCCAGTCGACCAGCCGCGTCGCCTTCGGCGACCGCCTGAGGAAGCTGGCGATCCGGTCGGCGAAGAGGATCAGCCCGACGCAGACGGGAATGTTCACCGCCGCGAAGAACAATCCGAGAAACAGGAGCTTCTTCGCCGCTTCCGGGTCCGTCGGCGAGACGAACTGCGGCAGGAAGGTCACGAAGAAGACGATGATCTTCGGATTGAGGAGGTTGACCAAGAGCCCTTTCAGGTAGACTGCCCGCAGCCGTTCCGGCCGGCCTCGTCTGTCGAGCGACAGGGCCGAGCCGTGGCGGATCGCATCGATGGCGAGATAGGCGAGATAGGCCGCCCCGACGATCTTGAGGATCGTGAAGGCGGTCACCGACGCCGCAAGCAGGACGGAAAGACCGGCAGCGATCAGGATCGAGTGCACGACCAGCCCCGTCGTCGCCCCGCCAAAAGCGGCCAGTCCCGCCGCGCGCGACTGCGAAACCGTCTTGGAGAGAAAGAGCGTCATGTCGGGCCCCGGCGTCAGACCGAGGATGACGGACGCCACCGTGTAGGCGGCGAGAACCGGCAGCGCGGGGACGAAATCGGCAAGCATCGACATTGAAGCCTTGTCGTGAAGCGACTTGCAGACTATCCGATCCTGCAGGCGTTTGGCAGACTGCCGCCAGGCGCCATGATCGGCACAACACCGACAGGATCGACAGAGTCTTGGCCACCAAAGAGCAAGGCGTCCATGCCTCCGCCCGGGCGAGCTTGGCGATGCTGCCCTGGTCCTACCCGATCTGCGCTTCTCTCCTCTTCGTAGGGGTGGTGTCCGCTTTCTTCCTCGCCTTTCCCGGTGTCGACCTGTGGACAAGCCACCTCTTCTACCAGAGCGGCCACGGCTTCTTCCTCCGCCACGACGACGCACTGAAGGCGTTCCGTGCCACTGGGCGCATCGCCGTCATCGCCGTCGTCGCCTGGCTGGTGGTGCAACTGATCATCAAGCTGGCGAAGCCGGAACGGCCGAGCTACGTGCCGCCCAGCGTCACCCTGTTCCTCTTCTCCACCCTGATCGTTGGCCCGGCGCTCCTGGTCAATGTCCTGCTGAAGGATCACTGGGGCCGCCCCCGCCCGAACGCCGTCGATCTGTTCGGCGGCGACTCGCCCTATGTCGTGGTGTGGCGGATCACCAGCTACTGCGCCACCAACTGCTCATTCGTGTCCGGCGAGACGGCGAGCGCGTTTTGGCTGACCGCCCTCGCCCTTGTCGTGCCGAAGCCCTACCGCCTGCCGGTCGCGCTGGTCACCGTCATCTACGCGACGCTCATCTCCCTCAACCGCATCGCCTTCGGTGGCCATTTCCTCTCCGACGTCCTGCTCGCAGCGGGGCTGACCTTGCTGGTCATCGCGATCGGCTACCGGCTGTTCATCGCGCACCCGCCGGGCTGGCTCGCCAACGACCGGCTGGAAGCCGGCCTCACCCGCTTCGGCGAGAGGCTCCACCGGCGTGAACGGAGCGACGCGGAGCCGCGTTGAAACGCATGAGCGACCGAGAGCCCGACCTCTTCGCCAACGATCACGACACCGGCCCCGAGCCGGACTCGCTTGCCGAGGCACGCCGCCTTGCCGCCGGCTGCACCCGTTGCGACCTTTACAAGAACGCAACCCAGACCGTATTCGGCGAAGGGCCGGTCGATGCCCGCATCATGCTGGTCGGCGAGCAGCCCGGGGAACAGGAAGATGTTCAGGGCCGCCCCTTCGTCGGCCCGGCCGGTCGCGTGCTCGACCAGGGTCTGGCCGATGCCGGCCTCGACCGAAAAACCCTTTTCATCACCAACGGCGTCAAGCACTTCAAGAATGTGCCGCGTGGCAAGAAGCGCCTCCACAAGCGGCCGGACGTCGCCGAGATCGACATCTGCCGCTGGTGGCTCGACCTCGAACGGAAGTTCGTCGGGCCACAGGTGATCGTCGCGCTCGGAGCGACCGGTCTCCGCGCGATAATCGGCCGCTCCCCCACCATCAGCTCGATGCGCGGCAGCCGGACCATGCTGGACGACGGCGCGACGCTGATCGTCACCGTCCACCCGTCCTATCTTCTGCGCATGCCCGACCGCGACGCGGCAGGGCACGAATATCGCCGCTTCGTCGCTGATCTCAGACTTGCCGCCGACAGCGTCGACTAAGCCTGCCGGGCCACTGGCCGCATCGCGCCGCCGGCTTGCCGGTCATGCGCGGCGCGGCCTATAAGCGGCGACATTTTTCTCGTGAACGCGGGGCGCATGGCATGGCTGACGTGAAGAAGGTGGTTCTCGCCTATTCTGGCGGGCTCGACACCTCGATCATCCTCAAATGGCTGCAGACGACCTACGCCGCCGAGGTGGTCACCTTCACCGCCGACCTCGGCCAGGGCGAGGAACTGGAGCCGGCGCGCAAAAAGGCGGAGATGATGGGGATCACGGAGATCCACATCGAGGACCTCCGCGAGGAATTCGTCCGCGACTTCGTCTTCCCGATGATGCGGATGAACGCGGTCTACGAAGGCGTCTACCTGCTCGGCACCTCCATCGCCCGGCCGCTGATCGCCAAACGGCTGGTCGAGATCGCTCACGAGACGGGCGCCGACGCCATCGCCCACGGCGCCACCGGCAAGGGCAACGACCAGGTCCGCTTCGAGCTCACCGCCTACGCCCTCGATCCCAACATCAAGGTGATCGCCCCGTGGCGTGAGTGGGACTTCAAATCGCGGAGCGACCTCATTGAGTTCGCCGAGCAGAACCAGATCCCGGTACCGAAGGACAAGCGCGGCGATGCGCCGTTCTCGGTCGACGCCAACCTTCTCCACTCCTCATCGGAAGGGAAGGTGCTGGAGGATCCGTGGGTCGAGCCGCCGCCCTATGTCTATCAGCGCACTGTCGCGCCCGAGGATGCCCCCGACAAGGCGACCATGGTGGAGATCGGCTTCCATCGCGGCGACGCGGTTGCCATCGACAGCGTGGCGATGAGCCCGGCCACCCTCCTCACCCATCTCAATGCGCTCGGCCGCGACAACGGCATCGGCCGCGTCGACCTGGTCGAGAACCGCTTCGTCGGCATGAAATCACGCGGCATTTACGAGACCCCCGGCGGCACCATCCTGCTTACCGCCCATCGCGCCATGGAATCGCTGACGCTCGACCGCGAAGCCGCGCATCTCAAGGATTCGCTGATGCCGCGCTATGCCGAACTGGTCTACAACGGGTTCTGGTTCGCTCCCGAACGCCACATGCTGCAGGCGCTGGTCGACACTTCCCAGGAGAACGTCGAAGGTACTGTCCGGCTCAAGCTCTACAAAGGCAACGTCATCGTCGTCGGCCGCAAGAGCGACAAGTCGCTCTACTCCGACGAACTGGTCACCTTCGAGGACGACCGCGGCGCCTACGACCAGAAGGACGCCGCAGGATTCATCCGGCTGAACGCCCTCAGGCTCCGGACCCTGGCGGCGCTTAGCCGGCGTTAACCACGCTGCCGGCGGCGCGAAAACCCGTGGGGCATTTAATTCGGCATTAAGCGCCAGATGCAACCTTGGCGCTCCGCCAGGAGCCGCCCATGAAGACTTCGGCCGGGGCATCGAGCGCGCCCGACGATCGGCACAACGAGACAGTCGACATCCTGAACGCCGCCCTCGAGAGCATGCCCTACGGCTTCTCGATCTGGGACGATTCGTTCCATCTGGTCCTGGTCAATCAGCGGTACTTCGAGATCTACAACCTGCCGCGCGAGCAGTTCCGCCCCGGCATGTCACTTGAAACGGTGATCGAATTGACGGTCGCCGCCGGCAATCATCCCGGGATGGCCGCCGCCGACCTCTACCCGGCCTATCGGGATCGCCTCGCTCGCACCAGCGATCCGACCCTGCCGTTGGTCTATGAGAAATCCATCGGCGGGCGGACAATCAAGACCACCCACATGCGCCGGCCCGGGATTGGCTGGGTGGTGATCCACGAGGACATCACGGAGAGCCGGCGCCGCGAGAGCGCGACGCGGGAACAGCATCGTCAGCTTGATGCCGCTCTCGACAGCATGCCGTACGGCTTCTGCCTGTGGGACAAGAGCTTCCACCTGATTCTCAGCAACCGGCGCTTTCTCGAGCTCTACGGTCTCGATCCAGCCGTCGAGTGGCGGGGTGCCAGCCTTTTTGACGTTTTCCTGGCAAGCGCCGAAGCTGGCAACCACCAGGGTCGCTCGGCGACCGAGTTGCTTACCCACTACCGGGGCCGGCTTTCAGCCATCGGCGAGGACGAGACCTTCCTTGCCGAGGAAGTTCTGGTCAGCGGCCGGATCGTCAAGGTGAGCTTCCGCCGCACGACGGACGGATGCTGGCTGGCGACCCACGACGACATCACCGAGCAGAAAGATCAGATTCAGGCGCTGCGGCAGCGCGAGTGGGAACTCGCCCGACAGAACATGCGCTTCGAGGCGGCCGTCGACAACATGTCGCAGGGACTTTGCATGTTCGACAGCAAGCAGCGGCTGATCATCTGCAACAAGCCCTATGCCGACCTCTATGACATGCCTGAAGAGCTTGTCCGGCCCGGGACGACGCTCGAAGCCATACTCCGGAACCGCGTCGAGCGAGGCGTCCATCCGGAACGCGGCGCGGAGGACTACATCCGCGCCCGTCTCGAACTGGTCACCAACAAGGTCGAGGCCGCTGATGTCGTCGAGATGCAGGACGGCCGGGTGATCTCGGTACTTCACCATCCGATGGCTGACGGCGGCTGGGTCTCCACCCACCAGGACATCACCAAGCAGCGGCAGACCGAGGCGCGCATCCGCCATCTCGCCCGCCACGACGCGCTCACCGACCTGCCCAACCGCATGCTGTTCCGCGAGCGTATGGAGGAGGCCGAGGCCCTCGTCGCGAGGAACGAAAGCGTCGCCGTCCTCTTCATCGATCTCGATCATTACAAGACGGTCAACGACCTTTTCGGTCACGCCGTCGGCGATGCGGTTCTCGTCAAGGTGGCGTCCCGTCTGTCCGAGGCGTGCCGCAACGGCGACATCGCTGCCCGCCTCGGCGGCGACGAATTCGCCATCCTGCAGAGCCGGCTTACGTCGCCAAGAGACGCAGCGACGCTCGCCGACCGTCTCGTCAAGGCGATGGCGGAACCGATGACGGTCGGGGGCCATGAGGTCGTGATCGGCGCGAGTGTCGGCATCGCCATCGGTCCCGGAGACGGCCGGACGACCGAGACCCTGATGAAGAACGCTGACCTTGCTCTTTATCGGGCCAAGGCCGAGGGTCGCGGCACGTTCCATTTCTTCGAGGCCGATATGGACGCCGCCTTGCAGAAGCGCCTCGCCTTCGAAATGGAGCTCCGCACCGCCCTCGCCTACGGCGAGTTCACGCTCGCCTTTCAGCCGTTGTTCAACCTAGCCGAAAACCGCATATGCGGATTCGAGGCGCTTCTGCGCTGGCAGCATCCGAAACGCGGCGTCGTCATGCCGGACGAAATCATCCCGGTCGCCGAGGACTCCGGACTGATCGTCCCGATCGGCGAGTGGGTGCTGCGGGCCGCCTGTCTTGCCGCGGCCGAGTGGCCGGAGGACATCAAGATCGCGGTCAATCTGTCGCCGGTTCAGTTCAGGCACCGCAATCTCGTCAAGCAGGTCGAGACGGCGCTTGCCGAGTCCGGTCTGGCGCCCGGGCGGCTCGAACTGGAAGTGACCGAGTCGGCACTGCTCGCCGGCAACGATACGACGCTCACCACGCTTCATCGTCTCCGCTGCCTTGGAGTCGGCGTTGCTCTCGACGATTTCGGTACCGGCTATTCGAGCCTGAGCTACCTGCGCGCCTTTCCCTTCGATAAGATCAAGATCGATCGCTCTTTCGTCGAGGATGTCTCGTCGCAACCCGACAGCGTCTCGATCATCAGGGCGGTCATCGGCCTTGGGCGCAGCCTCGGCATGTCGACGACGGCCGAGGGCGTTGAGACCGCCGATCAGCTCGACCTGGTCCGCGAGCAGGGTTGTACCGAGGTCCAGGGCTTCCTGTTCAGCCCGCCTCTTCCGGCTGGCTCTGTCGCCACCTTCTTTGCCGAGACCGCCAACCGCGACGACAAAGCCAGGCAGAAAGCGGCGTCCTGACAGGACGCCGTGGGCGCCCGCTCTTGCAGCGGCATCGCGTCGCCTCCAGATTTAAGGCATGCCGGCCCGCAGGAAGCGAGCCGATTGCGGAGAAGGCGTGTTAATGCCCTGGTCGATCACCATCGCGCGGGTTGCAGGAAGCGAGATACGGATCCACGTCACGTTCTTGCTGCTCCTCGTCTGGATCGGCGTCGCCCAGTACCTGCAGGGCGGGGCCTCCGCGGCGCTCGACTCCATCCTCTTCGTTATCGCCATCTTCGCCTGCGTCGTTCTGCATGAGCTCGGTCACGCACTGATGGCGCGGCGCTACGGGATCACCACCCCGGACATCACCCTGCTCCCCATCGGCGGCCTTGCCCGACTGTCCCGCGTGCCGGAAAAACCGTCGGAGGAAATCATCATCGCGGTTGCCGGCCCGGCGGTGAACGTGGTGATCGCGGCAGTGCTGATCCTCTTCCTCGGCGCCCGGTTCAACCTTGCCGATCTCGCCGGCATCGAGAACCCGGGCGTCAGCTTCGCGGCGCGGCTTGCCGCCGTGAACATCTTCCTCGTGCTGTTCAACCTGATCCCGGCGTTCCCGATGGATGGCGGCCGCGTGCTCCGCGCCGCGCTCGCCTTCCGGCTTGGCCGCCAGCGGGCGACCGAGGTCGCCGCCACCATCGGTCAGGCGCTCGCCTTCGTGTTCGGATTTCTCGGGCTTCTGAGCGCCAACGCGATCCTCGTCTTCATCGCCATCTTTGTGTTCCTCGCCGCTCAGGCCGAGGCGGGCGATGTCGGCCTGGCCGAGACGGCGCGCCGAGTCTCGGTCGATCGCGCCATGATCCGGGCATTCGAGACGCTCGGGCCGCACGCGACGGTCAACGACGCAGCCGAGGCACTGCTCCGCACCACCCAGCACGAGTTCCCGGTGATCGATGGCGGTGGCCGCCTGCGCGGCATCCTCACCCGCGACGCCATGATCCGGGCCATGAAGTCGACCGGTCCGTCGACACCGGTGCTTGACGTGATGTCGACCGACATTCCCTCGGTCCGCCTTGGCCAGTCGCTCGGGCTCGCCGTGCGACAGATGCGGGAGCACCAGACGCCTTATGCCGGCGTGGTTGACGAAAACGACCGGCTGGTCGGCTATGTCAGCCAGGAAAACCTGGCCGAATTGATGATGGTCGGTGGAGCGGATCGGAACCCGGCGCCGCGAGGCTGAGCGAAGCCGTCAGCCCTCGGGAAGCCCGGCCCGGCGGAGCCCTTCGAGGTACATCTCCAGGATGCGCGGCTGGACGAATTTCATCGCGTCGCCGACCTGGCGGACCGTGATCCCCGGGCGTGACGCGACAAACCTGGCAAGCGCTTCCTTGGCGCCTTCGATATCGCCCGCTATGCCGAGGAAGGAGGCAAGGTCGCGATAGGCCCAGGTCATCCCGACCTTCTCGCCGAGCGCCCGTCTTGCCCATTGCGCCGCCTCCACCGGATCCCCGGCGGCGAAGCGCGAAAAGCCGATGCCGATAAAGCCGTTGAAGCTGAAGGGATCGAGCGGACTGAGCTTGATCGCCTTTTCGAAACAGCTCCGGGCCACGTCCGGGTCGCCGCGATAGGCCTCCAGAAAGCCGCGTCGTGTCCACGCCCACGCATTGTTGGGATCGAGGGCGAGCGCCCGGTCGACGAAGACCCGCGCCCGATCGAGATCGCCGAAGAGGAGCATCGTCGCTGTGGCGAGGGCGGTAAGCGCGGTCGGATCGTCGCCGACCGCCGGTGCGGCTTCCGCGATCAGCTTTTCGCCTTCATTCCGGACCGCCTCCAGGTCGTCCGACCAGTTGTAGGCGACGTACTGGGCGCGGGCCCATGCAGCGATCGCCTTGGCCCGCGCGTAGTTGGGCTCGAGCTGCTGCGCCTCGTCGAGAAGGCGGATCGCCTCTTGGTTGTCGTCGCGCCGGTGCGCCCACAGATGCGGCAGCGCGCGCAGCACCAGGTCGTAGGCGGCGACGTTTTCCGGACGCTTGCGGCGCGCGGCAGCGATCTCCGCTTCCCAGATCGACGGCCTGAGGGCACCGGTCACCCGGGTCGCGATCTCATCCTCGAAATCGAACAGGTCGGCGATCCGCCCGTCGAAGCGATCGGCCCAGATGTGGACGCCCGACAGGGCGTCGATGAGCTGCGCGGTCACCCGCACCCGTTCGCCCGACGTGCGCAGGCTGCCCTCCAGAATGTAGCGGACCCCGAGCTCGCGCGAGATGTCGCGAACGTCCACCGAACGGCCCCTGTAGGCATAGGCGGAGTTCCGCGCGATCACCGTGAAGTCGCGCACCCGCGACAGCGATGCGGTGATCTCCTCGATGATCCCGTCGATCATCGGATCGGCATCGGGATCCCTCGACATGTTGTCGAAAGGCAGCACGACGATCGACGGCTGGTCGGACGCCTTTGCCTCCCGCAACACCGGCTCGCTCTTTGCAGCTCTCGCGGGCGCTTCCTCTTCCGGCGTGTCGCGTCGGCGGTAGCCGTATCCGGTAGGGAGCGGCTCCGCCGCGTCGCTAGCCGGCGATCCGGTCCAGATCCAGACCTCGAAAAACTCGTCTTTCTTTCCCTTGAGCTCGACCCATTCGGTCCGATTGAACTGGGCGGCCAGCCCCTTGGTCATCTGCCAGCGGACCGAGTGGGTGATCGCGATGCCGCCGGGCGGCGCGACCTCCTGCAGACGAACGACGAAACCGACGGCGGCGCCGAAGCGATCTTCGCCCTGGACGAAGACATCGGCCAGGGCGATACCGAGCCGGGCATTGACCGGATTGTCGGTGCGCGCCTCGTTGAAGCGCGCCATCGTCGCCTGGAACTCGATCGCCCATTCGACGGCATCCTCGACGCTCGGAAACTCGACCAGCGCGCCGTCGCCCATCGTCTTGAACAGGTTGCCCGAATGCTTGGCGACACTCGGCCGCAGGATGTTGCGCCGGATGCGGGCAAGATCGACCAGCGTCCGGCGCTCGTCGCGCTCGACGAGGCGCGAATAGCCGGCCACGTCCAGCGAGGCCAGAACGGTCAGCTTGCGTGGCGCACGCCGCATAGAGGTTTTCCTTGGGGCGGACAAGCGCAGTTTTGGTCCAGCCGGGGCTCCCTTGCAAGCGGAGTCTTGCGGGCCGGCTACTCTTTGTGCGCCGGAACGTGGCGGTGCATCCCGCGGCAAAGAACAAGCCCAACAAGGCGAAAGCCGCACTGGCCGGCTACAGCGCCGCCACGCGTAGGAGCCATGCCGGCGCTGTGATTGTGTTTGCTGCGGCGCAACCTATATTGCGCCCGACTCATCGGAAACCGTTCATGCCGCTCCGCAACATCGCCATCATTGCCCACGTCGACCATGGCAAGACCACCCTGATCGACGTTCTTCTTCGCCAGTCGGGCGCCTTCCGCGACAACCAGCGGGTCGCCGAACGGGCGATGGATTCCAACGATCTCGAGCGCGAGCGCGGCATCACCATCCTCGCCAAGGTGACCTCGCTGGTGTGGAAGGACACTCGGATCAACATCGTCGACACCCCCGGCCACGCCGATTTCGGCGGCGAGGTCGAGCGCATCCTGTCGATGGTCGATGGCGCCATCCTCCTGGTCGATGCGGCCGAGGGGCCGATGCCGCAGACCAAGTTCGTGCTGCAGAAGGCGCTCAGACGCGGCCTGAAGCCGATCGTCGCCATCAACAAGATCGACCGCCCCGACGAGCGCCACAACGAGGTGCTGAACGAGATCTTCGACCTCTTCGCCGCCCTCGACGCCACCGAGGAGCAGCTCGACTTTCCGGTGCTCTACGGCTCCGCCAGGGAGGGCTGTATGGCAGCCGACCCGACGGGACCGAAGCAGACGACCGCGCCGCTGTTCGATCTGGTGCTCTCCCACGTCCCCGAGCCGGTCGTCGAGGAGGGGGCATTCCGCATGCTCGCGACGACGCTCGAGGCCAACCCCTATCTCGGCCGCATCCTCACCGGGCGGATCACCTCAGGCGTCGTGCGGCCGAACATGGCGGTGAAAGCGCTGGCCCGTGACGGATCGGTGGTCGAGCAGGGCCGGGTGTCCAAGGTTCTCGCCTTCCGCGGCCTCGAGCGCCAGCCGATCGAGGAAGGAGTCGCCGGCGACATCGTCGCCATCGCCGGCCTGTCGGAGGCGACCGTCGCCGACACCATCGCCGCGCCCGAGGTCGACACGCCGATCGCCGCCCAGCCGATCGACCCGCCAACCCTGTCGATGACCTTCCGCGTCAATGACGGCCCGCTTGCCGGCACCGAGGGCGACAAGGTCCAGAGCCGCGTCATCCGCGAGCGGCTGATGCGCGAGGCGGAAGGCAACGTCGCCCTCAAGGTCGACGAAACCAGCGAGCCGGATGCCTACATCGTCGCCGGCCGCGGCGAGCTGCAGCTTGCCATCCTCATCGAGACCATGCGCCGCGAGGGCTTCGAGGTCTGCGTCGCCCGGCCGAAGGTGCTCTACAAGACGAGCGAGACCGGCCAGCGGCTGGAGCCGATCGAGGAAGTGACGATCGACGTCGACGAGGAGCATTCCGGCGTCGTCGTCCAGAAGCTGTCCGAACGCCGCGCCGACCTCCTCGAGATGCGGCCGTCGGGCGGCGGCCGGGTGCGGCTCGTCTTCCACGCCCCGACCCGCGGCCTGATCGGCTACCAGTCGGAGCTTCTCTCCGACACCCGCGGCACCGCCGTCTTCAACCGCGTCTTCCACGACTATGCGCCCTATCGCGGCGACATAAGCGGGCGCCACAACGGCGTGCTGATCGCCAATTCCGACGGCGATGCGGTCGCCTATGCGCTGTGGAATCTCGAAGATCGCGGGCCGATGCTGATCGACCCCGGCGTCAAGGTCTATCGCGGCATGATCGTCGGCGAGCACACCCGCGGCAACGACCTCGAGGTCAACGTGCTGAAGGGCAAGCAGCTGACCAACGTCCGCGCCGCCGGCAAGGACGAGGCGGTGCGGCTGACGCCGCCGATCCGCCTCTCGCTCGAGGCGTCGCTCGCCTATATCGACGAGGACGAGCTGGTGGAGATCACACCCAGGTCGATCCGGCTGCGGAAGGCAATCCTCGATCCTCACGCCCGCAAGCGCGCCGAGCGGGCCGGCGCCGCCTGACCCTGTCCCGGTTTCCGACGCAACTGTCTCCACCAGCCGGCGATTGCTCGGCGGTCGGATCGTACCCTATCGTTGCCGCATCGCGATCTGGTGACGCCAGCATGATCCGCCGCTCAATTCCCGGTCTTGCCACCGCGCTGCTCGCTTCCACGCCGGTCTTCGCCGAGGAACCGCCCCCCGGCCTCGCCGGCACCTGGGTCGGCAGCGGCTACACGCTCAGCATCGAAAAACAGGTCGGTCGCGCCCTGAAGGGCACGACAACGGTCGAACGGAAGCGCACCGATCACGGTGTCGTCCAGATGGACGACCGAGCGCTCGTCTTCGTCAACAAGCGCGGCAATATCAGCGGCATCCTTCTCCCGCCGACGTCCCTTGCGTTCTGCCCGGACCCGCGGCCGGACATGAAGGTCTCCGGCCCGTGCTACCGCCTGGCCCGCCAGCCAACGGATTGAAACCTCGGG
>Ga0210086_1000332_pt1 | contig 28737 bp, 26 predicted proteins | sample China_Galinas_PW_3_FD_184867 | JGI IMG/M metagenome (GOLD analysis project Ga0210086, IMG submission 184867) | Wetland microbial communities from San Francisco Bay, California, USA, that impact long-term carbon sequestration - China_Galinas_PWB_D2... | ecosystem: Environmental > Aquatic > Marine...
CCGAGCGATCCGACCGCCACGATTGTGACGGGCCGCACCACGTCGGGCAGGCCGAACACCGTCCACGCGCCCTCGGCGTCGAACCCCGCCATCGGGTGCGCCACCAGCCCGCGCGAAGTCGCCTCGACGGTCAGCTGGGCGATCGCGGCTCCGGCGTCGAGCGCTGCGTAGCGCGCGGTCTTGTCGTCCGGCCCCTCGTCGATGCAGACGAGGATCAACGCGCCGGCGTGCTTGGCGTAGCTGTTGCCTCGCTTCAGCAGGTCACCGACGCTGGTGAACGTCTCGTCGCCGCGGATGCCGACGACAAACCGCACGGGCTGGCGATCACCCCACGTCGCGGCCCAGCGGGCGGCCTCGAGAAGCGCGGTGACCTGCTCGGGGGTCAGCTCGGCCGACGGGTCGAACACGCGGGGACTCCAGCGGGCGGCGAGCAGGGAGTTGATCGGAACGCTGGTCTCAACGCGCCGATCGGTCACGCCCTGCCACGCTACCGCCAGCCAAAATGAGATGCGCCAACCCCTTATTCTTGGTGAAACCACACCCCCGAAAGGTCGAAACGTGGCGCTCGTCGTGCAGAAGTACGGCGGATCGTCGGTCTCTGACGCCGACCGAATCCGTCGCGTCGCCGAGCGCATCGTCGAGACCAAGAAGAAGGGCAACGACGTCGTCGTCGTGGTGTCGGCGATGGGGGACACCACCGACGACCTGCTCGACCTGGCCCGGCAGGTATGCCCGTCGCCGCCGCCGCGCGAGATGGACATGCTGCTGACCGCCGGCGAGCGCATCAGCAACGCGCTGGTGGCGATGGCCATCGACTCGCTCGGTGCGCAGGCCCGCTCGTTCACCGGGTCGCAGGCCGGCGTGATCACCACCAGCATTCACGGCAACGCGAAGATCATCGACGTCACGCCCGGCCGACTGCGCTCGGCGCTCGGCGAGGGCCTGATCGTGCTGGTCGCCGGCTTCCAGGGGGTCAGCCAGGACAGCAAGGACGTGACGACGCTGGGCCGCGGCGGATCCGACACCACCGCCGTCGCGCTGGCCGCCGCGCTTCACGCCGACGTGTGCGAGATCTACACCGACGTCGACGGAATCTTCACGGCCGACCCGAGGATCGTGTCCAATGCGCGCCGCCTGGACAAGGTCAGTTTCGAGGAGATGCTGGAGCTCGCTGCGTGCGGTGCCAAGGTCCTGATGCTGCGCTGCGTGGAATACGCACGGCGCTACGACGTTCCGATTCACGTGCGGTCGTCGTACTCGGACAAGCCGGGCACAGTAGTGACCGGATCGATGGAGGACATACCCGTGGAAGACGCCATTCTGACCGGAGTCGCGCACGACCGTAGCGAGGCCAAGGTGACGATCGTCGGCATCCCCGACGTTCCGGGCTATGCCGCCAAGGTTTTTCGCGTCGTCGCCGAAGCTGACGTCAACATCGACATGGTGTTGCAGAACGTGTCCAAGATCGAGGACGGCAAGACCGACATCACGTTCACCTGTTCGCGCGAGAGCGGGCCGCGGGCGGTTGAGGAACTCACCTCACGGCAAGCTGAAATCGGCTTCATCAAGGTGCTTTACGACGACCACATCGGCAAGGTGTCACTCGTCGGCGCCGGTATGCGCAGTCATCCCGGTGTAACCGCGACGTTCTGCGAGGCGCTGGCCCGAGTCGGCGTCAACATCGACCTGATCTCCACATCCGAGATCCGAATATCGGTGTTGGTCAAGGACACCGAACTCGACAAGGCTGTCGCCGCGCTGCACGAGGCGTTCGGCCTAGGTGGCGACGAGGTCGTAAATGTGTACGCGGGGACAGGTCGCTGATGGTTTCTATCGGATTGCAGATAGGGATAGTCGGTGCGACCGGACAGGTCGGCCAGGTCATGCGAATGTTGTTGGAGGAGCGTGATTTTCCGGCCGCGTCGGTGCGGTTCTTCGCCTCGCCCCGCTCGGCGGGACGCAAGCTGACGTTTCGCGGGCAGGAGATCGAGGTCGAGGACGCCGCGAGCGCTGACCCCACCGGCATGGACATCGCGCTGTTCTCCGCGGGCGCGAGGATGTCGCGCGTACAGGCGCCGCGGTTCGCCGCGGCCGGGGTGACGGTGATCGACAATTCGTCGGCGTGGCGCAAGGACCCCGACGTACCGCTGGTGGTCTCCGAAGTGAACTTCGAGGCGGCCGCGGCGCGGCCCAAGGGCATCATCGCCAACCCGAACTGTACGACGATGGCCGCGATGCCGGTGCTCAAGGTGCTGCACGACGAGGCGCAGCTGGTGCGGATGGTCGCCTCGACGTATCAGGCGGTGTCGGGCAGCGGTATCGCCGGGGTGGACGAATTGGCCGCGCAGGCCCGCGCAGTGATCGACGAGGCCGAATCGCTGGTGCACGACGGCGCCGCGGTGGACTTCCCCCCGCCGGAAAAGTACATTGCGCCAATTGCTTTCAACATCGTGCCGTTGGCGGGCGCGCTGGTGGACGACGGCTCCGGCGAGACCGACGAGGACCAGAAGCTGCGCAACGAAAGCCGCAGGATTCTCGGCATCCCCGACCTGGCGGTCAGCGGCACCTGCGTGCGGGTGCCCGTCTTCACCGGCCACTCGCTGTCGATCAACGCGGAGTTCGCCCGCCCGCTGTCGGCGCAGCGGGCGAGCGCACTGCTGGCCCACGCTCCTGGCGTCAAGCTCGTCGACGTGCCCACGCCGTTGGCCGCCGCGGGCGTCGACGAGTCGCTCGTCGGGCGGATCAGGCAGGACCCGGGCGTGCCGGACGGACGCGGGCTCGCGCTGTTCGTCTCCAGCGACAACCTGCGCAAAGGTGCCGCGCTGAACACCATTCAGATCGCCGAGCTGCTCGCCGCTCAGCTGTAGAGGGGTTTCCAATGGCCAAACTCGAGTTGTCCCGCGACCTTTCGCTCTGTGCCGACGACGCGTGGCGGCACGCGTCGAACCTCAACGAGCTGGGCGACTGGCTGGTGATGCATGAGGCGTGGCGCAGTGATCTTCCCGAGGAACTCACCGAAGGCACGACGATCGTCGGCGTCGCCGGCGCCAAGAAGTTCCGCAACCGCGTGACGTGGACTCTGCAACGGGTGGACCCGCCCCGGCTTCTCGAAGTCACCGGTAAGGGCGTCGGCGGCACCAAGTACGGACTGACGATGGAAGTGGAGCCCACCGATTCCGGCTGCGCGTTCACCGTCATCATCGACCTCGGCGGACCGCCACTGTTCGGTCCCATCGGAGCGGCTGCCGCTCGCGCGGTCAGAGGCGATATCGAGCGCTCGATCCGGCAGTTCGAGAAACTGTACGGCTAGCGAAACGTCGCCGCCGAGAGAGACATTACGCTGTCCGCCGATGGGAGCGCGTCGATCGGTCATCGGGGCGCTCGCCGCCGTCGTCATGACCGCCGCGCCCGCACACGCCGATCCCCCCGCCCCCCAGCCCGAACCCATCCTGGCGCCCCTGGCGCTGGGGCAGGTGGTGCTGGTCGGGCCGGTGGCGGGTACGGGAACCCCCACCCGCGACTACGGGATCGGCGCGACGGACCTGTGCGAGTTCATGGAGTTTCCCAGCTGGATTCTGCAGGTGTGCGGTGACAGTTTCGCCGGCCAGGGCGTCGGGTTTGGCGGCTGGTACGCGCCGATAGCGCTGCACGTCGAAACCGACACGATCAACGACCCGGCCGGCGTGCGCTACGACCGGGTGATGGGCATCGATAGGCCGCTGCTGGCGGATCCGCGGCCGCCGGGGATGTCCCAGTTGCCGGCCGGCGTCGTGCAGATCAACCGGGAGAACTATCTGCTGATCACCACGGTGCGCGATCTGGTGCCGCAGAACTCCCGGCTGGTGAAGGCCGATCCGGCGGAACCCGGCTGGCATACGGTGCCGGGTTCGGTGCGCGACGCCGCGTACCAGAGTGGTCGGCAGTCGCAGATCAGCGGCTACTACGACCCGATCCCGAAAGGCGACTCCCCCACCGGGTGGGTGTACGTCGTCGCCAACAACTTCGACCGCAGTCAGCCGGTGGTCCTCTTCAGGGCCAAACCCGAGAGCTTCACCGACCGGACGACATGGCAGGGGTGGTCCGGACTCGCCGGCCCGCAAGGTGGATGGAACAAGCCAGCGACCCCACTGTGGAACGACCAGATCGGCGAGATGAGCATCAAACAGATCGACGGCAAGACCGTGCTGTCGTACTTCAACGGGACCACCGGAAACATGGAGGTTCGCGTCGCCGACGATCCAACCGGCCTGGGGGCCGCGCCCGTCACCACGGTCGTCTTCGGCAGCGACTGGCTTGATCCCCCCGAGATGTTGCCGCCCCCGCACGACAATCGGCTCGCGCAGCCGTATGGCGGTTACTTGTCACCCGGCTCCACTCTCGACGAACTGCGCATCTTCGTCAGTCAGTGGAACAACATCGACCCTCGCGCGCGGGCGCCCTACCGGGTGATCCAGTTCGCGGTGAACCCGTTCAAGCCTTGACGACCCCTAAGCGCGGGCAGGCGTTATCAGCGTGATTGGGTGCAACCGCCTGCGGCATTCATAAGAAATACACAGCCCCGGTCGCGGGCCCTTCGGCCACGGCGTCGGCATGATCGAAGGATGACTGAAACACCTGACCCTGCCACGACGCCGACTCCTGCCGCCACCGAGCCTCCTCCGCCGCCGGTCGCGCGCGACGTTCCCGACCGCGGGCAGCCGAGCCGGCTGTTGCAGGCGCTGCTGTGGGTCGGCATCGCCGCCGGTGCAGTGTTCATCGTTGCGGTGGTGTTCTTCTCCGGGTTCTTCATCGGCAAGCACTCCGGGCCGGGATACGGCCACCTGCGCGGCCCCGGCGGCGTCCACTCGCTGCATCGCGGCGGCCCGCCGCCGATGGGACCGGCGGGAGAGTGGCCCGGCCCGGGACGGATGGGCCCCGGCCGGATGGGCCCGGGCGGGCCGGCGAGCCCGGGAAGCCCCGGCAACTCTCCGACGACGACTTCCGCCCCGACACCGCGCCCGTAACCCAGCGGCTCGTCCCGCCGAACTGCGTCCGCTGCGCGATCTCGCCAGCCACTTTTCATGCAGAGGGCGTACGTTCGGCGAGGATCGGACCCGATGTCGAGGCGACGATTCTGGGTACCCAAAGTGGGTGCCCGAGCGGCAGTCCACGTCAACGGGGAGAAGAACAGGAGAAGGCGGAGATGACGGACAAGTACGCGACGAATGATGCCGGCAATCCGGTGCCGAGCTTCGAGCACTCGCTCACGGTGGGTCCCGACGGCCCGATCTTGCTGCAGGACCACTACCTCATCGAGCAGATGGCCAACTTCAACCGGGAACGCATCCCGGAGCGGCAGCCGCATGCCAAGGGCGGCGGCGCGTTCGGCCACTTCGAGGTGACCCAGGATGTCAGCCAATACACCAAGGCCGCCGTGTTCCAGCCGGGCACGAAGACCGAGATGGTGGCGCGATTCTCCACGGTGGCCGGCGAGCGCGGCAGCCCAGACACCTGGCGCGACCCGAGGGGCTTCGCGCTCAAGTTCTACACCAGCGACGGCAACTTCGACCTCGTGGGCAACAACACCCCGGTGTTCTTCGTGCGCGACCCGATGAAGTTCCAGAACTTCATCCGCAGCCAGAAACGCATGCAGGCCACCAACCTGCGGAACCACCACATGCAGTGGGACTTCTGGACGCTTTCCCCCGAGTCGGCGCACCAGGTCACCTGGCTGATGGGCGATCGGGGCATCCCGAAGACCTGGCGGCACATGAACGGCTACTCCAGCCACACCTACAGCTGGCTGAACGCCGACAACGAGTTGTTCTGGGTGAAGTACCACTTCAAGACCGACCAGGGCATCGACTTCTTGACGCAGGAGGACGCCGACCGGCTGGCCGGGGAGGACGGCGACTACCACCAGCGCGACTTGTACGAGTCGATCGAGCGTGGGGAATATCCCAGCTGGACGCTCAACATGCAGATCATGCCGTTCGAGGAGGCCAAGACCTATCGGTTCAACCCCTTCGACCTGACCAAGGTGTGGCCGCACGACGACTACCCGCTGCACGAGGTCGGCCGGATGACGCTGGATCGCAACGTCACCGACTACCACGCCGAGATCGAGCAGGCCGCGTTCGAGCCGAACAACATCGTGCCCGGCACCGGATTGAGCCCGGACAAGATGCTGCTGGCGCGCGGGTTCTCCTACTCCGACGCGCACCGCGCCCGACTCGGCGTGAACTACCGGCAGATCCCGGTGAACACGCCGAAGGTCGAGGTGCACAGTTACAGCAAGGACGGTGCGATGCGCATTCGCAACGCCACCGACCCGGTGTACGTGCCCAACTCGATGGGCGGTCCGGAGGCCGACCCCAAGCGCACCGCCGAGGTGCACTGGGCCTCAGACGGTGAGATGGTGCGCGCGGCATACACCCTGCGTCAGGACGACGACGACTGGGGCCAGCCCGGCACGATGGTCCGCGACGTGCTAGACGACGACGCGCGGGACCGCCTGGCGCACAACATCATTGGCCATGTGTCCAAGGGCGTCAAAGAGCCGGTGCTGTCGCGGGTGTTCGAGTACTGGCGCAACGTCGACACGGACCTCGGCAAGAAGGTCGAGGAGGGCGTGCGGGCCAAAATGAACGGTGACGGCGGCTGAGGTCGCGTCGAAATTGAAGCCAGGGCTGTGAATGTCGACGATATGCAGCCCTGGCTTCTGTTTCGGTGAGCGTGTTGGCATGATCGAGGCCATGAGTATCGAAGCCATCTACACCGCAGAGTCCACGGCATCCGGCGGCGGCCGCGACGGCCACGTGAAGTCGAGCGACGGCAAGATCGACCTGGACACCCGCCCGCCGAAGGAGATGGGCGGCAGCGGCGAAGGCGTCAACCCCGAGCTGCTGTTCTCCGCGGGCTACGCGGCGTGCTTCCTTGGCGCGCTGCGTCTTGTGGCCGGAAAGGCGAACGTCAAGCTCGACGACGCCACCGCGGTCACCGTGCGGATCGGCATCGGCAAACACGAAACCAGCTTCGGCCTCAGCAGCGACATCATCGGCTACCTGCCCGGGCTCGAGCAGTCGCAAGCCGACGATCTCATGGACAAGGCGAACCAGGTCTGCCCGTATTCGAAGGCCACCGGGGGCAATATCGACGTCGCCGTTTCGGCGAAGGTCTAGCAGATGCGGCTGACTGCCGCTGCGATGGGCGCCGCACTCGCGCTAACCCTTGCCGTGCCGGCGTACGCCGCGCCGTCGGAGCCCGGCGTCGTGAACTACGCGGTGCTCGGCAAGGGGTCGGTGGGCAACATCGTCGGTTCGACGATGCGGTGGGAGAACTTCTTCACCGAGCCGTTCCAGGGCTACTGGGTTGACGTTGCCGCGTGCAACAACTGGGCCGACATCGGGCTGCCCGAGGTCTACCTCGATGCCGACCTGGCATCGTTCAATGGCGCCGAGACCAAGGAATCAGCGACGGACGAAAGACATTTCGTCAAGCAAGCGGCCGGTGTCTTCGCCACCACCGACGCGGCGGACCGCGCGTTCCACCGCGTGGTCGACCGGACCGTCGGATGTGCCGGGCAGACCACCGGCATGCACTTCGCCGACGGGACCACGCAGGTGTGGTCGTTCTCCAACGGATTGGTCAACGCGACGGACGCGGAGTGGGTCAAACAGCAAGTCGGCACGGACCGCCGGTGCTTCACCCAGACGCGCCGGCGGGAGAACGTGCTGCTGCAGGCCAAGGTCTGTCAATCCGGCAACGGTGGACCCGCGGTGAACGCGCTGGCGGGTGCCATGCAGAACTCCCTGGGTCAGTAGCTCGTCGCGCAGCTGTCACCGACCCGTCACGCCAAATGGCCCGAATTTGTCGGCACGGTCTGGAAGATAAAGGGATGGCCGACACTGCGCTCGCGGTTACGTCAGAGGTGGACCATGCGCCGCTCGACTCGCTGACCGCGGCGGCCGACCACATCAGGGCGACCTGCCTGGCGGACACACCGGTCGGGCTGGTCGGCCTGGAACTCGAGGCGCATTGCTTCGACATGGCCGACCCGCGCCGGCGGCCGGGTTGGGGCGAACTGTGCGCAGCCATCGACTCCGCGCCCCGGCTGCCCGGTGGCAGCAGAATCACGGTCGAGCCGGGCGGTGCCGTCGAGCTGTCCACTCCGCCGGCGCCCGACGTCGTCGCGGCGATCGACGCGCTGATGGCCGACCGTGCGGTGTTGCGGGCGGTTTTCGCGAAGGCCGGCCTCGGTTTGGTCCTGATCGGGACGGACCCGCTGCGGCGGCCGCAGCGGGTCAACCCCGGCGCCCGGTACCAGGCGATGGAGCAGTACTTCACCGCCGCGCAGACCGGCGCGGCAGGTGCCGCGATGATGACATCGACGGCGTCGGTGCAAGTCAACCTCGACGCGGGTCCCGCCGACGGCTGGGCCGACCGCGTGCGGCTCACCCATGCGCTCGGGCCGACGATGATCGCGATCTCAGCCAACTCGCCGCTGCTTGCCGGATCGTTTTCCGGATGGCGCAGCTCTCGGCAGCGGGTGTGGGGTCAGCTCGACACCGCCCGCTGCGGGCCGGTGCTGGGCGCCAGCGGTGACGACCCGGCCAGCGACTGGGCGCGGTACGCGCTGCGGGCGCCGGTGATGCTGGTGCACGGCCCACCCGGAGCCGCAGGGTCGGCGACTTCAGGCACGGCGCAACCCGTGACGAGCTACGTTGCGTTCGCGGAGTGGGTGAACGGGCAGGCCCGCCTCGCGGGCCGCCGCCCCACGACGGCAGACCTGGACTACCACCTGACCACGTTGTTCCCGCCGGTGCGGCCGCGGCGCTGGCTCGAGATCCGCTACCTCGACAGCGTGCCCGACACGCTGTGGCCGGCTGTGGTGTTCATGCTCGTCACCCTGCTCGACGACCCGGCCGCCGCCAGCATTGCCGCGGAGGCCACCGAGCCGGTGGCCACCGCATGGGACGTGGCAGCACGAGTCGGGCTCGCGGATCGGCGTTTACAAGCCAGCGCGACCCGCTGTGTGCAGGCTGCGGCCGAGCGAGTGCCATCGGTGCTGCACGACTCGATGCAGCGGCTGGTCCGCATCGTCGAGGAAGCCAGCTGCCCCGGAGAGGAATTCGCCGAGCGGGCGATTCGTTGCGGCGTGACAGCGGCGGTGACCGAGCTGGCGAAGGGCGAAGGGTGAGGGCCAAAGAACGGCTGGCCAGAGACCTGACCGCCGCGCGCACGCGAACCCTGGCCCTGGTCGACTTCGCCGACGACGAGCTCCGGCGTCAGCATCACCCGCTGATGAGCCCGCTGGTGTGGGATCTTGCCCACATCGGCCAGCAGGAGGAGCTGTGGCTGCTGCGCGGCGGCAACCTCGACCGCCCGGGCATGCTCGACCCACAGGTCGAGTCCCTGTACGACGCGTTCGTGCACTCGCGGGCCAGCCGGGTCGACCTGCCGCTGATGTCGCCGGCCGAAGCGCGCGGCTTCTGCCGCAGCGTGCGCGACAAGGCGCTCGACGCGCTCGACGCACTGCCGGACGAGCGCACGTTCCCCTTTGGGCTCGTCCTCAGCCACGAGTACCAGCACGACGAAACCATGCTGCAGGCGCTGAACCTGCGCGTCGGTGAGCCGCTGCTGCCGCCCGGCGCACCGCTGCCCGGCGGCCGCCCCAGTGTGGCCGGTACGTCCGTGCTGGTGCCGGCCGGGCCCGTCGTGCTCGGCGTCGACGCCGCCACGGAACCGTACTCACTGGACAACGAGCGCCCTGCGCACGTCGTCGCCGTGCCCGCGTTCCGTATCGGCCGGGTGCCGGTGACCAACGCGGAGTGGCAGTCGTTCGTCGACGACGGCGGGTACCACGACCGGCGGTGGTGGTCGGAGCGCGGCTGGGAACATCGGCACAGTTCCGCTCTGAGCGGGCCACAGTTTTGGCACGGTGACGGTACCCGCACGAGATTCGGTCGCGTCGAAGACATCCCGGCCGACGAGCCGGTACAGCACGTGACGTACTTCGAAGCCGAGGCGTATGCGTCGTGGGCCGGGGCCAGGCTGCCCACCGAGATCGAATGGGAGAAGGCCTGCGCCTGGAATCCGAAAGTCGAACGCCGACGCCGGTTCCCGTGGGGCGACGCCGAACCGAGCCCCCACCTGGCGAACCTCGGCGGTGACGCGCTGAGGCCCGCGCAGGTCGGTGCCTATCCGGACGGCGCGTCGGCGTACGGTGTGGAGCAGATGCTCGGCGAAGTGTGGGAGTGGACGTCGTCGCCGCTGCGGCCCTGGCCCGGCTTCACGCCGATGATCTACGAGCGCTACTCGCAACCGTTCTTCGAAGTAGGAGGCTCTTCGCGCGAGCGTCCCCCGCAAGCGGGAGGTGCCCCCACATCGACAGGCCCCTACCGGGTGCTGCGCGGCGGGTCGTGGGCGGTCGCGCCTGAGATTCTGCGGCCCAGCTTCCGCAACTGGGACCACCCGATTCGTCGGCAGATCTTCTCTGGCGTGCGACTGGCGTGGGATGCCGCCTGATGTGTCGTCACCTTGGCTGGTTGGGTGAGCCACGATCACTGGCGTCATTGATGCTCGACCCGCCGTACGGCCTTGTGGTGCAGTCTTATTCGCCGCGCCGACAGAAGCACGGGCTGATGAACGCCGACGGCTGGGGTGTCGGGTTCTTCGATGGGGGCGTGCACCGGTGGCGCAGCGCCGGGCCGTTGTGGAGCGATGCGTCGTTCGGCTCGGTCGCGCCAGTCGTGCGCAGCGGCTGCGTGCTGGCCGCGGTGCGCTCGGCCACCGTAGGCATGCCGGTGGAGGAGTCGGCGTCGGCGCCGTTCAGCGACGGCCGATGGCTGCTGTCGCACAACGGGTTGGTCGACCGCTCGGTCCTGCCGCCGTCACCGCGTGCCGAGTCGGTGGTGGACAGCGCACTGCTGGCGGCGCTGATCTTCGAGCGCGGCCTCGATGCGCTGGCCGACACCATCACCGGGGTGGGCAGCGCGGATCCCAATGCGCGGCTGAACATTCTGGCCGTCGACGGCGCCCGGATGCTGGCCACCACGTGGGGCGACACGCTGTCGGTGCTGACGGGTGACGACGGAGTCGTGCTGGCCAGCGAGCCATTCGACGACGACCCGGCGTGGCAGGACGTGCCGGACCGCCACCTGGTCGAAGTCGCCGGCCGGGCAGTCACCCTGACCCCGCTGGAAGGACTGCAATGAGCGTGATGCTGGCCAACCACCTCGAAGCCGACTCCGCCAACCGGGCGTTGCGTCGCGACGTTGCGCACGGGTTGTGCCAGACACCAAAGTCGTTGCCGCCAAAGTGGTTCTACGACGACGTCGGCAGCGGCCTGTTCGATCAGATCACCCGGCTACCGGAGTATTACCCGACCCGGACCGAGGCGGCTGTCCTGCGGGCCGAGGCGACGTCGATCGCCGAAACGACGCGAGCCGACACGCTCGTCGAACTCGGCAGCGGAACGTCCGAGAAGACCAGGATGCTGCTCGACGCGCTGCATGAGCGCGGCACGCTGCGCAGGTTCATCCCGTTCGACGTCGATGCCGGTGTGCTGCAGACGGCGGGCGCGGCGATTCTCGCCGAGTACCCCGGCATCGAGGTGGACGCCGTGTGCGGCGACTTCGAAGCACATCTGACTGAAATCCCCAGTGGTGGAAAGCGTTTGATCGCCTTCCTGGGATCCACCATCGGCAACCTGACACCTGGTCCGCGCGCGGAGTTCCTCGCCACGCTGGCCGCGGTGATGCAACCGGGTGACAGCCTGCTGCTGGGCACCGACCTGGTGAAAGACGTCGACCGGCTGGTCCGCGCCTACGACGACAGCGCCGGTGTCACGGCCGCGTTCAACCGCAACGTGCTCGCGGTGGTCAACCGGGAGCTCGACGCGGACTTCGACCTCGACGCGTTCGAGCACGTCGCCCGCTGGAGCAGCGACGAGGAGCGCATCGAGATGTGGTTGCGGTCCACCCGAGCCCAGCGCGTGCATGTCGGTGCGCTCAACCTGGACGCCTGCTTCGAAGCGGCCGAGGAGATGCTGACGGAGGTGTCCTGCAAATTCCGCCGGGAAACGGTGACCGCTGAACTGGCCGCCGCCGGATTGACGCTGTCTCAATGGTGGACCGACGCCGACGGTGACTTCGGCTTGTCCCTCGCGGTGAAATGAGCCTGGGCGAACGCTGGCGCGGTGTGCGGCCGGCCGTCGAGGGCGTGCATCTCGACAGCGCCGCGTGCTCGCGGCAGAGCTTCGCCGCAATCGACGCCGCAGCCGCGCACGCCCGTCGGGAAGCAGAGGTCGGTGGCTACGTCGCGGCGCAGGAGGCTGAAGAGACATTGACGGCCGGACGGGCCGCGGTCGGTGCGCTTACCGGGATGGCCGCCGACGACGTCGTATTCACCACCGGCGCGGGCCACGCACTCGACCTGCTGCTTGGCGCCTGGCCCGGTGACCATCGGGTAATCGCCTGCCTCCCTGGTGAATTCGGGCCGAACCTCGCGATTATGGAAGTCAACGGGTATGACGTGACCCTGCTGCCGGTCGACTCGTTGGGGCGCGTGACGGTCGAAGGTATCGCGGCGATGTCGGCCGCCGATGCCCCATCGCTGGTGCACCTCACGGTGGTGCCCAGTCACCGCGGGATCGTGCAGCCGCTGCACGAGATCGCCGAGACGTGCCGCGACCACGGGGTGCCACTGGTGGTGGACGCGGCGCAGGGACTCGGCCACGTCGACTGCGCGGTGGACGCCGACGCGATCTACGGCACGTCGCGGAAGTGGCTGGCCGGGCCGCGCGGCGTCGGCGTGCTGGCGGTGAACCCCGAGCGCGTGCAACAGCTTCGCTCGCGGCTGCCGTTCGGAGCGGGCGAGGCGAATATAGCAGCGCGCGTGGGATTTTCGGTGGCCATCACCGAACACCTGAATTACGGGCCCGTGCAGGTGCGCGCGGCTCTGGCCGAGGCTGGGCGGCTGACCCGCTCGGTGTTGGGCGATCTGCCGGGGTGGCGCGTCGTCGAGCCCGTCGACGCTCCGACCGCGATCACCACGTTGTCGCCGACTGATGGCGCCGACGTCGAGAAGGTCCGCGCCGAGTTGATCGAGCGGCACGGCATCGTCACCACGGTCGCGGGTCCCGATCGCGCGCCGTTCGAGCTGAGTAGCCCGGTGTTGCGGGTGTCGCCCCATGCGGACGTCACCGAGGAGGATCTGACGACGTTCGCGCGGGCGCTCACCTCGCTTTGTGCCCGGTGAGCAGTGTCTCAGCCTGGTCCTAGCCCGTCAGCTCCCAAGTGTGCACTGGCTCGTTGCTGTGCATGAGGTCGACGTAGCGACGCAGCATTCCGGCCAGCGCCCGCGGCCGCGTCAGGTTATGCCTTTCCTGCAGCGCGGTGACCGTCTGCACCTGCCAGGCCGCGCCGTTGACACCGGCCTTCGCGCGGCCCTCGATGACGCCGAGGTAGCGGTCACGAACCGCGGCCGCGACTTTCCACCGGCGCAGACCCTCGTCGGCAAGTGGCAGCAGCTGACGCAGCACCAGCTCGTCGGCGGTGACCGTGCCCATCCCCGGCCAATACAGCCGTGCTGCCATGCCATAGCGGGCGGCGTTGAGGAAGTTCTCCTGTGCTGCAGCGAAACTCATCTGGGTCCACAGCGGCCGATCGTCCTCGGCCAGCGCGCGGAGTGCGCCGTAGTAGAACGCCGCATTGGCCATCATGTCGATGACCGCGGGCCCCGCCGGCAGCACGCGGTTCTCCACCCGCAGGTGCGGACGGCCGTGCACCACGTCATACACCGGCCGGTTCCACCGGTAGATCGTGCCGTTGTGCAGGCGCAGCTCGTGCAGTTGCGGCGCGCGTCCGGCCGCTAGTTCGGCCACCGGGTCTTCGTCGGAAAGTTCGGGCAGCAGCGACGGGAAGTAGCGCACGTTCTCCTCGAAAAGATCGAAGATCGACGTGATCCAGCGCTCCCCGAACCAGACCCGCGGCCGCACCCCCTGCACCTTGAGTTCGTCGGGACGGGTATCAATGGCCTGCAAGAACAGCTCGATTCGGGTCTCCGCCCACAATTGGTGGCCGAGAAAATACGGCGAGTTGGCGCCCAACGCCAGCTGCGGGGCGGCAAGCACCTGGGCCGCATTCCAGTTGTCGGCGAAGTCGGCGGGCGACACCTGAAGATGCAACTGCATGCTGGTGCACGCGGATTCCGGTGCGATAGAGGCCATTTGGATACTCAGGCGCTCGGGACCGGCAATATCGATGACGATGTCTTCGCCGCGGGCCATGAAAACGGATTCCTGAAGCGCACGGTAGCGCACCGACTCGCTCATCCATTCGCCGGTGAGGTGCTCAGGCATCAGCGTCGGCAGAATCCCGACCATTACGATGTGCGCGCCGCGCTGATTGGCCTTGGCCTCGGCGGCGTTCAGGCTCGCGCGCACGTCGGCTTCGAGTTCGAGGGCGGATTCGCCGGGCAGCGGGCGGGGTGGAACGTTGAATTCGATGTTGTACGCGCCGAGTTCGGTTTGGAACGCCGGATCGGCGATCGCGGCGAGCACCTCGCGGTTGGCCATGTCCGGCTGGTAGTGCTCGTCGACCAGGTTGCACTCGATTTCCATGCCGGTGAGGGGGCGTTCGAAGTCGAAGCTGGACTGCGCCAGCATGGTCTCGAACACGTCCAGCGACAGCTGCACCTTGCGTCGGTAGTCCCGGCGTTGGGCGCCGGTGAACGCGCCGGCCTTGAGTTCCTCGCCCACACCGCCGATGCAACGCGACCCGGGGTGCCGTGTCAACGACTGCGCCGGCGACCGTTCTCACCCCGGCTAAGGTGGAGGCAGCGATGACGTCGTCGATCGAGGTGGACCAGGGCGGGCTCGAGCAAGTCTCGACGGTCGACCGAGTCGCTGCGCTCACCGGTGTGCGCGCCGTCGCGGCCCTGCTCGTGATGGGCACTCATGCGGCCTATGGGACGGGCAGTTACAACCATGGCTACGTCGGGCTTGTCTACTCGCGCATGGAAATCGGAGTGGCGATCTTCTTCGCGCTGTCAGGCTTTCTGCTGTTCGGTCCGTGGGTGCAGACGAGCGCGAGCGGCGCGTCCGCACCTCGTGCAAGGCGGTACGCCTGGAACCGGGCCAGACGGATCATGCCCGCGTACGTGGTGACCGTTCTGCTCGCGTTCATCGTGTACCAATTCCGCTCACCTGGGCCGAACCCTGGGCACAGCTGGGAAGGCCTGGTCCGGAATCTCACCCTCACCCAGATCTACAACGCCGACTACATCGAGCAGTACATGCATCAGGGTCTGACCCAAATGTGGAGTCTGGCAGTCGAAGTGGCGTTCTACGCGGCGCTGCCGATATTGGCCTACGTGCTGTTGGTGGTGCTGTGCCGGCAGCGCTGGCGGCCGGTGCTGCTCCTCGCCGGACTCGTCGCGCTGGCCGCCGTCAGCCCTGTCTGGCTTGTCGTGCTGCAGACCACCGACTGGTTGCCCAAAGGAGCCGGGCTGTGGCTACCGCATTACCTCGTGTGGTTCGTCGGCGGAATGGTGTTGACGGTCTTGCGTGAAATGGGTGTGCGTTGTCGTGCGCTGGTGGCGATACCGCTGGCCGCGGTCAGCTATCTGGTGGTCGCCACGCCGATTGCCGGGTACGCCAACGAAGCCGTGCTCGACATGAGCCAAGACGTGGCGAAGACCGTCGGCTATGCGGTGATCGCGACGTTGGTGGTGGCGCCGCTTGCGCTCGGCGACCGCGGCCCCTACGCCCGCCTGCTGGGCAGCAGGCCGATGGTGTGGCTGGGCGAGATCTCCTACGAGATCTTCCTGCTGCACGTGATCGTGATGGAGATCGCGATGGTGTCGGTGCTGCACTGGCCGGTGTACACGGGGACGATGTGGGGCCTGTTCGCGGTGACGCTGGTGATGACGATCCCGCCGGCCTGGCTGCTGCATTGTCTCACCCGGCCGCGGGTGGGCGCATAGTTCAAGCTGGGGAATTCATGCTGAAGGTGTATACGCAAAGTTCCAACGGACGAAGAACGGCACGATGTTCACGCTTTCTCGGCGAGAATCCCGCTGGCGCCGGTCGGGTCGGGCCCGCAGCGCGTCATTTCAACTCCCTGGTCGGTGATGGACATGCCCTGGGCTGACACTTGGCGCGCATGTGGCACGTCTGCACGCCGCGCGCTGAGCGTCTGCGTCGCCAGATCGGATGCAATGCCGACGAAAACTTCAGCCCCCGAGGCGTATTCGCATCCACCTGAGGATCTGCCCATTGCGGGACGGCGAGGGCCGCCGAGAACTCCTCCACCGAGACCCCCGGCAGGAGCCGCACCGACTTCTCGTCGATGCGTTGCCGGGAGTCGACCACCGACGGCAAGGACGCTTGGAGGGTCCGGCTCGCTGCAGTGCCTGCCCAGGTCCACCACCGGCCGGCCGAGCCCGTCGGCAGCCGAACGATGAGGCCGTCGGCGGCGACGCTGTCGGCGAAACTGGATCTGAGGTCGGCCAACACCGCCGTCGCGCGGGAAGTGAACGTCACCCCCTCGGGCATGACGCCGAGCAGTATTTCGCGCATCCCACGGGTGATGTCGAAGGGACAAACCGCCACCGGTGCCGGACCATTTGGCCTTGCCGCCGCCATGCGCGGCTTCGACGAAGCAGTGGCGGCGGTCCCAGTCGACGTGGGTCATCTTCCACGAGCGTCCACCGAGCAGCAGTATCCGGGGTCCATCGACGCTCTCGGTGAGAAGGTCGGTTCCGATGGTGCCGACTTCGACTCGTCCTGCGAGGACCAAAAACTCGGGTGAGGCCGTGAAAACCGCGGTCAGGTCGGAGAAATATCGTCGGCCAAACCGGCGCTCGGCTTCCGGCCCGATGTGCAGAAAGGGTGCGTCCGTTTCGAAATAGCCTTCACCAACCAGGTATTCGACGATCTCGGGTGCGGAGTCATCAAATACCGGGAGGTCGCCCCACCATTCAGACCATTCCGCGGCGCCGATGCGGTGTTGTTGCAGGCACAGCGCCATCAACTGTTGGGCGGCGACGTGCCTTGGATGTGGGGCGGGGTGATCGGTTCCACCCAACTGTCCGACCACCGTTTGAGCATGCCGGCGGCCAACAGGACACCGTCGTCGTCGAGACACAGGAACAGGCAGTTGCGGGTGCTGCCCGCGCGCCGGCCGGTGCGGCCCAGTCGCTGCAGGAACGAGGCCACCGTGCGGGTCGATCCGATCTGGATGACGCGGTCCAGATCGCCGACGTCGATGCCGAGTTCCGGCGTCGAGGTGGCGACGATGACGGTGTCGCGGGCCTCGGCGAACGCCGCCTCGGAGCGCCGCCGCTCAGCAGCCGAGAGCGACGAGTGCGAAATGTAGGTTTCGATACCGGCTTCGCGCAATGCGGCGCCGAGTTCTTCGGCCTGGCGCCGACTGTCCACGAACACCAACCGCTTCTCGCCGGCGTGCAGTGAGGCGATCACGGTGGCGGCGTTGGCAATCGAGCCCACGTAGTCCACCGTGATCTTGGCGCGGCAGGAGTTTGCACAACAGGCGCGACTACTGTCTTGCTGCGGGAATGAAAGCTGCCCTGCAGCCAGCCCAGCAGTTCGTCGGGGTTGCCGACGGTGGCCGACAACCCGATCCGCTGCAGCTCCCTACCCGCGACGCGCGAAAGCCGTTCCAGTACGGCGAGCAGATGCCAGCCGCGGTCGTCGCCGGCGAATGCGTGGACCTCGTCGATCACCACCGCGCGTAAGGAGTCGAACAGCACGCCGGGATCGACCTTCGTCGACACCAGCATCGACTCCAGCGACTCGGGCGTGGTCAACACGACATCCGGGCGCTCGACCAGAATCTTTCGGCGTTGGCTCTGGCCGACGTCGCCGTGCCACACCGCCGCCGACCGGCCGAGCCATCGGCAGTAGTTGCGAGCACCGCGTTGCGTCCAGGCCATACATGGGAGAGTCCCACCTTCACCCGACAGTCCACGCGCTTCGGAGTTAAGAGGACGCGCTCTTACCCCTGGGGACTCCGGCCCGCGCGGGTTCAGCACACGACGACCAAGAAAGCAGCACGTGCCTTCGTCTGTGGCGAAAGCGCGTGTGGAAGGTTCTACGATCTACTTGGACTTGCTGCTGCCCTTTGTCTTAGTGCTGCTGAACCCCTGTGGCTTTGCTGTCGTGATGTGTGGGCGGGGTGGGTGCTGCTTCGTCTGTCCAGCGGATCGGAACGCCGAGTCTGTTTTTTCGCCCCGGTCACTCGCTGCTGACTTGTTGGTGATGAAGGGAAGTTGGGTCATGGGGTGTTCTCTCCCGCGTTTAGGGCCGGATCGTAGTAGTGCATTCCGGGTTGAACGGGGTCCAAACGGAACTTTGCCAACGCGGCATCGAGTTGCTTCTCTGCCTCCTTTCGGGTGATCTTCTGTTTGCTGCATCCCGGATGTGATCATCGTCTCCCGCAAGTGGTCGTCATAGCCATTGAAGAGAGGTCAGGTGTGCCTCGCTTGCTGCATTCTCTAACCGGCGTTTGGCGGCGGCGTCGACTCGAAGCTGCAGCCGGCCGTCCTTCATCGAAGTCATGTACTAACAGTCCCGCCTCTGCTCGTCAAGTGGCGGGGGTCCCGTCGTGCGGGGCGGCGGTGTCCTCATTTCCGGCTGCCGCATCGCCCAGCGGCGGGATCATCGGCCCCTCACCCGATGGGTCCATGACTCCTTCCTCGAGCCACGTGTAGCGACCGTCCAGCACCCGCTGGGCGGCGGCGTAACTGGCGGCGTCGTCGTTGGCCCATAGGGCGTGGAAGAGCCCGTCGGCGCGGCGCTTGGCTTGCTGGCTGAACAGCTCCGCGAGCTCGAATGCCTCGGCCTTTCGCTCGGGATGCTCGCGCCCGATCGTGTCGGCGTAGCACACGGCTGAGCTGATCGCGAACAGCTCAGCGCCGATATCGACGAGGCGGCCCAGGAACGACTGCTTCTGCTCCAGCTTTGCCTGCCAGCGGCCCATGCCGTAGAAGGTCGAGCGGGCGAGCTTGCGCGAGGAGCGCTCGACGTAACGCAGGTAGGTGGCGAGCGGACCGAACTCGTCGTAGGAGCGAGGGTTCTGGCCCTTTCCAACAGCTAGCTGCGGCAGCCACTTGGAGTAGAACATCCCGGCCTTGAGCGCCGCATCCGCCTTCGTCTTCAGATCACCGCCCGGGGTCACCAGGTCGCCCGCGGCTTGGAGGTGCTGATCGACCGCCTCGCGCGCGATCAGCAGATGCATGATCTCGCTGGATCCCTCGAAGATGCGGTTCACACGCATGTCCCGCATCAGCTGCTCCACCGGTACGGGCTTTTCGCCGCGCGCCTTGAGCGACGCTGCAGTCTCGTACCCGCGCCCGCCGCGCACCTGGAGCAGCTCGTCGACCACCCGCCACGCAAGCTCCGAGCCATACACCTTGCACAGCGCGGCCTCGACGCGGATATCGTTGGCCTTGTCATCGGCGAGGCGGCCGGCGACGTCGAGTATCGCCTCCAGACCGAACGCGCTGCCGGCGATGAACGCCAATTTCTGCGCGACCGCGTCGTGCTTGCCGATCGGCCGACCCCACTGCACGCGCTCGGTCGACCACTCCCGGGCGATCTTCGTCGCCCACTTCGCGGCACCGGCGGCGATCGCCATCAGCGCCAGCCGGCCGGTGTTCAGCGTGCTGAGCGCGATTTTGAGGCCGTCGCCCTCGCGAGCGACCCGGTTCTCCTCGGGCACGAACACGTTTTCCAGGCGCGTAACCGAATTCTCGATCCCGTGCAGCCCCATGAACACGTTGCGGTGTTCGACCGTGACGCCCTCGCTGTCGTAGGGCATCACAAACGCGGTGATCCCGCCGCGGTGGCCCTCACTCTTCGGCACCTTGGCCATCACAACGGTGATATCCGCGATCGTGCCGTTCGTGGCCCACAGCTTGCGGCCGTGCAGCCGATAGCCGCCCGCGACTGGCATCGCGGTCAAGTCGTAGTCGGGCGTCTGGGCCGAATCGAAGACCGGTGTCGCAATCGAACCCAACCGCGCTGGGTCAGAGCCCACGTCGGGCTCGGTCAGCAGAAACGCGCTGATGTGGTCCTTGGCGACCAGCGGCAGCCACTTGCGCCGTTGCTCCTCGGTGCCGAACATCCGCAGCGGCTCAGCCACACCGATCGACTGGTGCGCGCTGAGCATGGTGCACAGCGCCGAATGCCAGACACCGGCAAGCGCGAGCGCCCTGTTGTAGTACACCTGCGAGAGGCCCAGCCCCCCGTACTCCTCCGGGACCTTCATTCCGAGCGCGCCGATCCGCTTGAGCCCGTCCATCACGTGGTCGGGGATCTTCGCGTCGCGCTCGATCTGGAGCGGGTCAACCTCGTTCTCGAGGAAAGCGCGCAGCTCCGCGAGGAATCGCTCACCCTTCTCGACCGCCTGCGGATCCAACCGTGGTTGCGGATGGATCAAGTCGAGCCGGAAGTTGCCGAGAAAGAGCTCCTTACCGAAACTGGGCAGCTTCCACTCTGCCTCGCGCGCCGCCTCGACGACATCGCGAGCCTGCTTCTCTGAGACGTTACTTGTCGCCATCTCACTCCTCGGTCGGGACCGGTCAGTACGAATGTAGTGGTGCGGGTCAAGCGGCGGGGGCGTTCAGCGGGCCGCGACCCGATCCGACGCCCGGAGAGATTCAATACTTGCCGGCCGCACATCTAGGTTCGGCTCGCGACCAGCACCTGCGGACCCAGCCGCTGCCTGCGCAACTCCACCTTGATCCGCGGGTCGGCGTGCGCAGCGAGCGCCCGCAGCGCCGACGGGCTGTAGGCGCGCATCGAGCTGATGAACCCGTCGTGCGCGAACGGAATGACCAGAAACGGCACGAACGTCGCCAACTTCACGATGTGCAACGGTGACGGCGAGCGCGGCAGGTCGATGATCATCAGCTTGCCGGCCACCCGGGTGCCTTCGGCGATCACCTGCGCGGCCTGTGTGGGCGATAGATGGTGGAACGCCAGCGCCATCACCGCCAAATCGAAATGCCCGTCGGGAGAATCGATTTCGGTGGCATCGGCCACCTGGACCACCGCCCGCGGATGGCTGCCGACCTCGCCGGCGGCGATGTTGAGCACCGACGTCGCATCGATGTCGGTGACGGTCACCCGCGCGGTGGGATGTTGCTCCAGCAGCTTGCGCGACAGCGAGCCGTGGCCGGCGCCGAGTTCGAGGATCTTGGGGTCGGGTACGTCGGCGATCTCGTCGAGGGCCAGGTATGCGAACCGCTCGTGGTTTCCGAACACCTCACCGGTCCACTCCAGCGAGCGGACCACGCTGCGTTTGATCCGCTCGTCGATGTCGTCGCGGTCGAGGTACTCGCGGCACCCGGTCTGAAGCCGACGGTCCAGCCACGAGGCGTCCGGCCCGCCGCGTGGCATGTCGTCGATGTCGGTGACGGGGATCTCAACGGTTCCCATAGTTGCCATGATGGTCCATTGGGACCAAGCACGACAGGAGCATCAGAATTGGCCGACTTCGTCGCCTCGATTGACCAGGGCACTACCAGCACCCGGTGCATGATCTTCGATCGGTCCGGCTCGGAGGTGGGACGTCATCAGCTCGAGCACGAGCAGATCCTGCCCAGGGCCGGCTGGGTCGAGCACAACCCCGTCGAAATCTGGGAGCGCACGACGTCGGTGCTGGCCTCGGCGCTGAACAACACGAACCTGTCCGACACCGACCTCGTCGCACTCGGCATCACGAACCAACGCGAAACCACCGTGGTGTGGAACCGCAAGACCGGGCGACCGTATTACAACGCGATCGTCTGGCAGGACACCCGCACCGACAAGATCGCGTCGGCACTGGATCGCGACGGCCGTGGCGACGTGATCCGCCGCAAGGCCGGGCTGCCGCCGGCGACCTACTTCTCCGGGGGCAAACTGGCTTGGATCCTCGAGAACGTCGACGGCGTGCGCGAAGCGGCCGAAAGTGGTGACGCCGTCTTCGGCACCACCGACAGCTGGGTCGTATGGAACCTGACCGGCGGACCGCGTGGCGGCGTGCACGTCACCGACGTCACCAATGCCAGCCGCACGATGCTGATGAACCTGGAGACGCTGGACTGGGACGACGAGCTGCTGTCGTTCTTCGGGATTCCGCGCGCGATGCTGCCGCAGATCAGGCCGTCGTCATCGCCTGGCCCATACGGGATGACGCACCCGTCGGGACCCCTGGACAGCGAGGTGCCGCTCACCGGCATCCTCGGTGACCAGCAGGCGGCAATGGTCGGACAGGTCTGCCTGCAACAGGGTGAGGCCAAGAACACCTACGGCACCGGCAACTTCCTGCTGCTCAACACCGGCGAGGACATCGTCCGCTCACAGAACGGGCTGCTGACCACAGTCTGCTACCAGTTCGGTGACGCGAAACCCGTTTACGCGCTGGAGGGTTCGATCGCCGTCACGGGATCTGCCGTGCAGTGGTTGCGCGACCAGCTCGGCATCATCAGCGGCGCCGCGCAAAGCGAAGCGCTGGCCCGGCAGGTCGACGACAACGGCGGCGTGTACTTCGTGCCGGCGTTCTCGGGATTGTTCGCACCGTACTGGCGCTCGGATGCGCGCGGCGCGATCGTCGGGCTGTCGCGGTACAACTCCAACGCGCATCTGGCCCGCGCGACGCTGGAGGCGATCTGCTACCAGAGCCGCGACGTCGCCGACGCGATGGAAGCCGACTCCGGTGTGCATCTGGAAGAACTGAAGGTGGACGGCGGAATCACCGCCAACGATCTGTGCATGCAGATCCAGGCGGACGTGCTCGGTGTCGACGTGGTGCGCCCGGTGGTGGCGGAGACGACCGCGTTGGGTGCCGCCTATGCGGCCGGGCTGGCGGTCGGCCTCTGGTCGGATCCGTCCGAGCTGCGGGCGAATTGGCAAGAGGACAAGCGATGGTCGCCGAGTTGGAGCGAGGACCAGCGGGAGTCCGCCTACGCCGGTTGGCGCAAGGCCGTCGAGCGCACACTGGACTGGGTCGACGTCGAGTAGCGCTCGCCGAAATCACTTAGTTTTCGCCCAGCACACCGTAGATATCGCGGCGCGCGGCGTTGACGATGTCGACGATGCGCTTCTGCTGCTGGGCCGTGGCGGCCTGGGCGCCTTGGAAGACTGCGGCCGCCAGCTGCCCGAAGGCAGTGCGCAGCTGCACCACGTTCGGGTCGGCGCCTTCGGTGATCTCTTCCCACGGCGGTGTTTCGGTCTGGGCGGCAGCGCCCCTGCCTTCGTCGGTGAGCTCGAAAAGCCGCTTGCTGCCGCCGGATTCGGCACCCACGATGAGGCCCTCGTCGACGAGCAGTTGCAGGGTCGGGTAAATCGAGCCGGGGCTTGGCCGCCACAGGCCGTTGCTGCGCTCGCCGATCTCCTGGATCATCTCGTAGCCGTGCATCGGCCGCTCGGCGAGCAACGCCAGGATGGCTGCGCGCACATCACCGCGGCGGCCGCGGCGGTGTCCGCCACGGGGTCCACCCCGTCCCCCACGACGACCGCCCCGTCCCCCGCGCGGGCCGCCCGGGCCGAAGCCAGGTCCGAAACCGAAGCCGGCCGGGCCGTCCGGTCCGAATCCGAATCCACCCGTGCGGGCGCGCGTCTCGCGGCGAGCGTCACGTCGAGCCTCGTGCATGGCGCGGCGGCTGTGGGGGCCGACGGGCCCGAAGCCGAACTCCGCTGGTTGGGGGCAGTGGTCTGGTCCCTCGAATGGTTCACTCATGGTTGTCTCGTTTCTCGTTGGGGAACGCTAACGACGCGTTCCGATACGTCGACGATATATCGGAAACTATCGCGATGCAATCGTGCGGGTCAACGCTTGTCGAGCTCGTCGAGCACCCAGCCGGCCCATTGCGACTCCATGCGGGTGAACCGCAGGCCGTTCTCCAGCGCCGCCCGGGCGAAGAACGCCTGGTCGCCGCCCGACCAGTCGTAGGAGTCGCGGATCTGCGCGTAGCGCTCATGCTCGCCGTCGGCATAGTCGCGCAGCGTGGTGAGGTAGCTGCTCGCCTGCTCGCGCGGGAGCTCGTCGAGCAGGAACACCCGTAGCAGCTGGGCGCTGCGAAAAGCCGGATCTTCCTGCGGTGATGTCATCCATCGATGCAGTTCCGTGCGGCCCGCCCCGGTGAGCGCGTACTCCTTGCGTCCGCGGGGACCGACCTGCGCCACCTCGATCAGGCCGGCATCGGCCAGCTTGTTCAACTCTCCGTACAACTGGCTCTGCGTCGCGGGCCACACGTTGGCCATCGACGCCTCGAACAGCTTGAGCAAGTCGTATCCGCTGGCAGGGCCGCGGGACAGCAGTCCGAGCGCGGCATGTCGCAAACTCACAGCGGCATCCTACATTCCGATGTTGACATGTCTATATTGGAATGTCATAGTCGATAGCCATGACCCAAGCCGCAGATACTGTCGTCCCGTTCTTTCGCCGAGGCAACTACGCACCGGTGCACGACGAACTCACCGCGCTCGACCTACCTGTCGAGGGGTCCGTACCGGCCGAACTCAACGGCTGGTATCTGCGCAACGGACCGAACCCCCGTCAGGCAACCGGGCACTGGTTCACCGGCGACGGCATGATCCACGGCGTGCGGTTGGAGAACGGGCGCGCGGCGTGGTACCGCAACCGCTGGGTGCGCACCGAGAGCTTCCAGAAGCCGTTCCCGGTCTACAACGCCGACGGCAGCCGCAACCTGCACTCGAGTGTCGCGAACACGCATGTCATCAGGCACGCCGGCAAAACCCTCGCACTGGTCGAGTCGTCGCTGCCCTACGAGATCACCAACGACCTTCAGACGTTGGGCGCCTACGACTTCGGCGGCAAGCTCGCCGACTCGATGACGGCCCATCCCAAAATCTGCCCGACCACAGGCGAACTGCACTTTTTCGGCTACGGCAACATATCTGAGCCACACGTGACCTATCACCGAGCGGACGCAAATGGAGAGTTGACCGTCAACCGTCCGGTGGACGTCCCCGCGCTGACGATGATGCACGACTTTGCCATGACGGCCGGGCACGTGGTCTTCATGGATCTGCCGATCGTGTTCAACCTCGACATCGCGATGAGCGGAGAAGGCGACATGCCGTATCGCTGGGACGACACCTACGGCGCCCGCTTCGGCGTGTTGCGCCGTGACGACCCACTCGGCGAGATCCGGTGGTTCGATATCGACCCGTGCTACGTCTTCCATGTCGCCAACAGCTACGATGACGGTAATTCTATTGTGCTGCAAGCGGTTCGATATCCCGAGCTGTGGCGCCACAACGGCGGTTTCGAGGTCGAGGCCGTGATGTGGCGCTGGACGATCGACCTGGCTGCCGGCACTGTCGAGGAACGCCAACTCGACGACCGCGGCGTGGAGTTCCCCCGCATCGACGACCGGCTGGCCGGTCTGCCGGCGCGCTATGCCGTAGCGGTCGGCGACGGCAACCTGGTCCAGTACGACCTGAAAACCGATGCCGCACAGGAGCATCGATTCAGCGGCGAACCCGGAGAAGCCGTCTACGCGCCAGCGGATACGGGTGAACTCACGGGTTGGTACCTGTCCTACGTATACGACCCGGTGCGTGACGGCAGCGACCTGGTGATCATCGACGCGTCGGACTTCTCGGGCGAACCCGTTGCACGCGTGCGGCTCCCGCAGCGGGTGCCGCACGGCTTCCACGGCAACTGGATCACCGACTAGCCTGCCCGCGCCCGCTAGCCCGGCGGCGCGAATCCGTCCGCTTCCGGCGACGCGACGTGCGGGGCGGGCTGGGTCGGCTGCGGCGACGGCGGCGGCGATGGCACGGAGTGCCACGGAGCGGGCGCGGCCGCGGGACGCAACCGGGTCAGCTCGCGGCGATGCCGCTCGGCGAGCACGGCGGCGAGCACATACTGCGGCGGCACCCCCGGAGGTGGCGGTGGGGAAACCTGCGCGGCCACGTCGGCGGTGATCCGGTAAGCCATCTGGTCACGCACCGCAGGATGCAATTGCATTGCCCGCGAGAGGAATTGGCGAGCCAACTGCGCGGTCTCCGGCCGCAGGCCAGAGAGCTGCAGCGATGACGCCCACCACGCCAATGCCGGCGGCATCTCCGGCGGTGGCTCCAGCTTGGGCCCGCGTTCACTGATCACCACGGTGCCCGCGAACACGTCGCCAATGCGTTTACCCTTCGACGACAGCAGGCTACAGATCACCGCCGGCCCGCCGGCCAGAATCCAGATCTCCACCACCGCGGCCAGGGCGCGAAACAACGCCTGGCGGAACCGTTCCGGTCCGCCGTCGTCGGACACCACCCGCAGTCCCATCGCCAACTTGCCCAGCGACCGGCCGCGGGTCGCGGTTTCGAAGATCACCGGATAGCCGACCAGCGCCAGCACGGTGAAGATGATCAGAAAGGCGGTGATCAGTGCGTCGTCGAACTGCGAGAACGTCGTCGCGGTCAGCACGACCCCGACGATGTAGAGCAGGAAGATCACGGTGACGTCGATCAGCGCGCCGACCGCACGCACCGGCAGCTGCGCGACCTGGACCTCGACGACGACGGCGTCGCCGGTCACCACGTCAGACATACCGCCGAAGGCTACCGCTCTTCGCGTCGGCTCATAGACTCGCGCTGTGGACGTCGACGCATTCGTGCTGGCGCACCGGTCCGCGTGGGACCGGCTGGATCGCCTGATCAAGCGTCGGCGGCGGCTGACCGGTGCGGAAATCGACGAACTCGTCGAGCTCTACCAGCGGGTGTCGACGCACTTGTCGATGGTGCGTTCGGCGTCGTCGGACTCGGTGCTGGTGGGCCGGTTGTCGAGCCTGGTGGCCAGGGCGCGGTCGGCGGTGACGGGCGCGCACGCGCCGCTGTGGAGCGAATTCGTGCGGTTCTGGACGGTGAGCTTCCCGGTGGTGGTGTACCGCGCGTGGCGGTGGTGGCTGGCCACGGCGGTGGTGTTCCTGTTCGTCGCCGCGGTGATCGGGTTCTGGGTAGCGGGCAGTCCGGAGGTCCAGGCCGCGGTGGGGACCCCGCGCGAGATCGACCAACTCGTCAACCACGACTTCGCTTCCTACTACAGCGAGCACCCCGCCGGGTCGTTCGCGTTGCAGGTCTGGGTGAACAATTCCTGGGTCGCGGCGCAGTGCATCGCCTACTCGGTGGTGTTGGGTCTGCCGATTCCCTACGCGCTGTTCCAGAACGCCGCCAATGTGGGCGTGATTGCCGGTTTGATGTTCAACGCCGACAAGGGCGACGTATTCCTCGGCCTGCTTCTTCCGCACGGACTGCTCGAGTTGACGGCCGTTTTCGTGGCCGGGGCCGCCGGGATGCGGCTGGGTTGGTCGGTGATCTCGCCCGGCAACCGGCCGCGCACTCAGGTGTTGGCCGAACAGGGTCGCGCGGTGGTAGCGGTCGCGGTGGGATTGGCTGGGGTGCTGTTGGTTTCGGGGCTCATCGAGGCGATGGTCACGCCGTCTCCGCTGCCGACATTCGCGCGGATCGCGATCGGTGTACTCGCCGAGATCGCTTTCGTGGGCTACGTCGTCTATTTCGGGCGGAAGGCGCTCGCTGCGGGCGAGTCCGGTGACGTGGCCGACACGCCCGACGTCGACCTCGTGCGGTAGTCACCCGTGCGGCGTGAGGCGTGTTGCAGCCCGGCCTGAGCACACCAGTGTTGTCTTTCAATTGTGCTATCGCATGCGATAGCACGTTTGAAACACCGTGTATACCTTGGAAATTGGTGCCAGAGTGTCCGGTATGGCCTGGCGGTCCCCTAGAGCTTGCCTGCCGCTTTCATCGCCAGGTACCGGTCCGCCAGTGCCGGCGCCAGGTCCTCCGGCGGGGCATCCACCACGTCGACACCACTGCGTCGTAGTCGCGACGCGATTGCCCGCCGGTCGTTGCGCGATCGTTCGGCCGCAGCCGCGTCGTACACGTGCGCGGCGTCGGAGCGTCCGGCGGCCAGCAGGTCGACCCGCGGGTCGGCGACCGCGGCGATGATCACCTGATGCTTGGCCGACAGCTGCGGCAGCACCGGCATGAGGCCCTCGTCCAACGCGGATGCGTTCAGGTCGGTGAGCAGGACCACCAGCGCGCGGCGGCGCACCCGCCGCTGGATCGCGGCGACCATTGCGGTGGCGTCGGACTCGACGAGCGCGGGCTGCAGCGGCGCCATCGCGTCGACCAACTGGGCCAGTACCTCGGTGCGTGATGCGTTCTGCACACTTGCCCGCAGCACCCGATCGTGGGCGATGAAGTCGACGTGGTCGCCTGCTCGCGATGCCAACGCCGCGATAAGCAGTGCGGCGTCCATCGACCAGTCCAGCCGAGGCCAGCCGCGGGGATCGCCGGCGGTGGGGTCCATGCCGACGCGGCCCGCAGAGGTGCGTCCGGTGTCGAGAACCAGCACGACGCGCCGGTCGCGCTCGGGCCGCCAGGTCCGCACCACCACGTCGGCCCGGCGCGCGGTGGCCCGCCAATCGATCGACCGGACGTCGTCGCCGATCACGTACTCGCGCAGCGAATCGAATTCCGTGCCCTGGCCGCGGATCAGCACCGGCAGCAGCCCGTCGATCTCGCGCAACTTCGCCAGCCGTGACGGCAGGTGCTTGCGGGACAGGAACGGCGGCAGGATCCGGACCTGCCACGGCACCTGCGACGAGCTCTGCCGCCCTGCCATGCCCAGCGGGCCGATCGAGCGTGCGGTGACTACCGCGGCGTGCTGGTCGCCACGGCGGGTCGGCTGCAGCCGGGTGACA
>Ga0210086_1000333_pt1 | contig 28671 bp, 25 predicted proteins | sample China_Galinas_PW_3_FD_184867 | JGI IMG/M metagenome (GOLD analysis project Ga0210086, IMG submission 184867) | Wetland microbial communities from San Francisco Bay, California, USA, that impact long-term carbon sequestration - China_Galinas_PWB_D2... | ecosystem: Environmental > Aquatic > Marine...
AAGCGGCTTGATCACTGACCACTCGAAATCCGTCAAATCGAACCGCGCCATCTCAATCTCCCCTGCTCCGGAAATTGAATCAGCCTTCACTCGATTCGTGAATCCCCTTTATGGGTCTATGGCCTAGGGTTGTGTCGCCTCGGCCCGAAGCGCCCGCGGAGCGGCACTTGGGGCGTGCATACCGCCGGGGTAGGGCGACCAGATCAACCCTGGTGGAGGGAGCTATGAAAACTGCAGTAGCTATTGTTGGCTTGGTTGGCGCAATCGCTTTCGCGAACCTGGCGTTCGCTCAGGGCAATTCTGTGCCTGGAGACACGCGCTACGATCAAATCAGCCAGAACCCAAATCCCGACGCACAATGCGGAACAGGTGCCGGCTCCGGTGCGTTCGGGTACCTGGGGAAGGACCTCAATCCCAGCGACCCGACGCTCTTTGGCAATGATGGCAAACCCGGAGTGAACGGCAAGACTCGTACCGGTCCGAATAACTCAAGCGTTTGCGGGCAAGTGCCCAACTGACCGACCGGGTATTGTTTATCTGATCCGCCTTACGATTGCGGGCGATCGTGAGCGTTTAAATAAGGTGGGCGGCCTTCGGCCGCCCACTCCGGTTTTGGAGAGGATGCCCACCGCCTATTCAAATCTCAATGCCTCGATCGGATCGAGGCGGGATGCCCGCACGGCCGGGTAATAGCCGAAAAAGACCCCGACCCCGGCGGCAAAAAGCAGCGCGGCCACGACTGCTTCGGGGCCGATAAACACGGCCCAGCCCGCGAGCCGCGATAACACCGCGGCGCTTGCGATGCCGACAACGACACCGATGCCTCCGCCAAGCAGGCTCAGTACGACCGCTTCGGTGAGGAACTGGCGGCGGATGTCGCGCCGTCGTGCCCCGAGCGCCATCCGCAGGCCGATCTCGCGCGTCCGTTCGGTAACCGACACCAGCATGATGTTCATGATGCTGATGCCGCCGACGATCAGCGACACTGAGGCGATTGCCGCCAGCAGAAAACTCAAGGTTCTTGTCGTCTCGTGCTGGGCCGCCAGGGCAGCCGCCGGGTTCCAGACCCGGAAGTCATCGGGCGCGCCATTCGGCAGACGATGGCGATCTCGCAGCAGGCCTTCGATCTCGACTTCGGCATTCGCCATGGCGTCACCGTCGGCAACCTTGACGAGGACATAGTTGAGCGATCCGCGGTTTACGACGTTGGCTCCTCCGAGCAGGCGCAATTTGGCGGTCGAGAGCGGCACGAAGACGACGTCGTCCTGATCCTGTCCGGCGCCGGAGGTTCCTTTGGCAGCGAGGACGCCGACAACGCGAAACGGAGCGTTGGCGATGCGAATCGTCTGGCCGATCGGGTTGGCGTCGGCGAACAGTGCTTTTGCCACTGTGGCGCCAAGGGTGGCGACCTTGGCCGACACTTGCGCTTCCTCCATCGAGAAAAGCCTGCCCGTCTCGACAGGCCATTCGCGGGCCGTGAAATATTCGGGCAGCGTGCCGTTGACCGTCGTGGTCCAGTTGCGGTTTCCGCGCACCACATGCTCGGTGCCGCGCACGGAAGGCGCGGAAACAACGACCTCGGGGATTTGTGCGGCAATGGCGCTGGCGTCGTCCTCGGTCAGAGTCTGGCGGGTACCACCGGCGAGACGGACAGCGCCCTGCTGCAACGCGCCCGGTTGGACCATCAGGAGATTGGTCCCGAGGGTGCGGATCTGCTCGGCCACACGCACCTGGGCCCCGGCGCCGATGCCCACGACCGCGATTACGGCCGAGACTCCGACGATGATGCCCAGCATGGTGAGGATGCTGCGCATCGGATGCGCCCGGATCGCGGTCAGGGCGACCCAAAGACTTTCGCTCGGCCTCATCGGGACGGTTGTTCCACGGGTTCAACCTCGAGTGGCGACACCCGATTGGGACGATCGCTGACGATTTGGCCGTCCCGCAGCATGATCAGCCGCTCGGCGTGGCGCGCCACGGAAGGATCATGCGTAACCAGGATGATCGTCCGGCCGCCGGCGTGCAGCCCCCGAAGCAGCGCGAGAACCTCCTTGCCGGTCTGGCTATCGAGAGCGCCAGTAGGCTCGTCGGCGAGAAGCATAAGTGGATCGCCGACGATTGCCCGCGCGATTGCCACCCTCTGCTGCTCGCCGCCAGACAGCTCCCGCGGCCGGTGGTGAAGTCTGTGGTCGAGTCCGACGGCTTGCAGCGCCGCGGTCGCCTCCGACTGACACTCGGTTCGACGCAAGCCGCGATAGATCAGGGGAAGAGCGACGTTGTCGATTGCGCTCGCGCGGGGGAGCAGGTTGAAGCCCTGGAATACGAACCCGACATGGCGGTTGCGATGCCAGGCCAGCGTGTCATGGTCGAACGCGGCGACCTCCTCGCCCGCAAACGAAAAATGGCCGTGGGTTGGTCTGTCCAGCAGGCCGAGGATATTCATCAGGGTCGATTTCCCGGAGCCGGACGGTCCCATGATCGCGACGAATTCGCCGTATTCGATACGCAAATCGACGTTGTCGAGAGCGCAAACGAAGGGAGTCTGCGTGCCATAGACGCGCCCTACGGCGACCGTCTGGATCAGCGGCGTCATCAAAATCCAAGACGAAGGCCAAAGACCGATCCGCGACCGCGGACCGGCTCTTTGCCTGTCGCAACAGATTGGCCTTCCGCCAGATCTCCGGCAAGCACTTCCGTCATGCTGCCATCGCTCATCCCGATGCCAATATCGGCAGACCCAAGACGACCAGAACCGGGGCGCACCCAAACGCGGGCGGCGCGCCCCTGGCCGTTGGGACCCGGGCCACCGTGTGCTCGCACTTCCGACGGCTGGACGTCCGGGCTGAAACGAAGGGCCGCGTTCGGCACCAGGAGAACGTTCTCGCGGTCCACGGTAACAATGCGCACGATGGCCGTCATCCCGGGGAAGAGCGAGAGATCCGGATTCTCTGCTGTGACGACGACCGTGTAGGTGACGACGTTCTGGACCGTCTCGGGAGCGCGATGTATTTCAACCACCTGCCCCTCGAATGTTTGGTCAGGGTAGGCGTCCACCGAAAACCGGGCGCTCTGGGCGACGCGTATCTGCCCGATGTCGGCTTCGTCGACGTTGGCATTCACGCGCATTTGGCGCAGATCGTGAGCAATCGTGAAAAGCGTGGGCGCTTCCATGCTGACCGCCACCGTCTGACCCAGTTCTACGCTTCGCCGGATGATAACGCCGTCGATCGGAGAACGAATGATCGTGCGTTCGAGGTCAATCTTCGCCTTGCGTAGCGCAGACTCGGCCATGTCTATGGCGGCCTTCCGAACCTCCTCCTCAGCCCGCGCCGCGTCCAACTCGCTCTGCGCCGTGATCAGCTTTGCATGAACTCCGTCAAGCTCCTGGGCGGAGATCCTGCCGTTCTTGGCGAGTGCATTCGCGCGGTCATCGTCTTGCTTGGCTTGCTCATATCGCCCCTGGTCGCCCGCCGTCGCCGCGGCCGCAGAATCAAATGCGGCTTTTGCTTGTGCGAGGCGGGCCTCGGCTTCGGCAACAGCGGCCGCGAAAGTCTTGTCATCGAGTCGCGCCAGTGGCGCGCCGGCAACGACCTTGTCGTTAAAATTGGCGAAAAGCTCGACGACCTGACCAGACAACTGCGAGCTGACTTCGACGGCATCGATGGGCGCGATGCGCCCAGTCGCAGTAATCGAAATCTGGAGATCGCCTCGTTCCACCGTGGCGAAGCGGTAGTCTTCCCGAACCTGGGTATCGGCGCCGACAAAATTCCAACCCACGCCGATGAACAGCGCGGTGGCGACTACCGCTGCTTGCGCATATCTTGCGAATGGCGGGCGGTCACGGGACTCGGGGCCCTGTTTCCCAGGCTGCTCCTCCCGGCCGAGACGCGAGCGGTCGGGATGACCCGGCAAGAGACGCGTCAATCCGAGCGCCGGAGTTCGCCGATGCTCGCTCGCCTGCTCTGTCTTTGCCTGCGCGTCAGGGCCGTTGGCGCTGGATTGCGGGGGAGTTGCGGCTGGGTGGGAAATCCGCCGTTGACTGTCCGGCAAGTCCGCATCACGCGCGGATTTCCCTGCACGATGTTGTCCGCCCTCCGAGCCAGCATGATGCGCGTCGAGAGCCTGTTCGTGTGCTTTCGCCACCTTCGCCGACGAATCGGCGCGTTCAACGCGGGGGGGCGTCCGGGTTTCCAACCGGGCGGCGATACTCGTGCCCAGCAACGTGATGGTGATTGCGTCATCGTTTTGCTCGACAAGTTTCGCCGATTCGAGCAAAGCAATAGGATCGTCCAATTCCTTGTCGGCAACCGAAGCAAATCGCCGATCGTTACGCTGAAGAGTTTGAAGGAGTTCGTCTCGCCGGCAGAATTTAGATTGGGAAATTGTCATAAGAAGTCCGAGGCACAAAGTGTCCGTGGAAAGGATCGATAGCACCTTTGCCGTGCCGTCTTGGTTCAGATCGTCCACGTCCAGTACTCTGCATACTCTCTGCAAGCTGTGGCACGAAGAAATCGATTATGGATCGCCGCCCCCTTCAGGACGCCAGCTTGCGCGTCCAGCCTCCGACAACGCGTCGATCTCCGTTTGCGCGACACCCTCGCACAATCTGTCATTGCGTGAAAGTTCGACTGCCACGCTGGCACCCCTCGAAAGAGAGGACCGCGGGAATACGGAACGCGGAGCCCCGTCCCGGTGTCAATGAAATGGATTGAAACCTGCCGCCGTGCCGAACTGCTCCGCGTTAGCGGAGTCTGGAAGCACGCGGCTCAGACCCGGCTCGGTCGTCGGGAGCTGGTATAGGATCCCGGCTCACGACAGCATGCCCTTGATCACCGTGCTCGCCTTGCCGAAGTCCATCCGGCCCGAGTAGCGCGACTTCAGGGTCTGCATGCACTTGCCGATGTCGCGGAGCCCGTTGGCGCCGGTCTGCTTGACCGTCTCGGCGCACACCGAGCGCACCTGCTCCTCGTCCATCTGCTCCGGCAGGAACTTGCGGATGACCGCGATTTCCTCGCGCTCCTGCTCGGCAAGGTCGAGGCGGTTGCCCTCCTCATAGGCCTTCGCCGAATCGAAGCGTTGGCGAATCATCTTGCCGAGGATTTCGAGGATGTCCTCGTCGCTGACAGGATCCTTGCCGGCTCCGCGCGCCGCAATGTCGCGGTCCATGATGGCCGCGTTGATCAGGCGCAAGGTGGAAATCTTCCGCTTGTCGCGATCGTGCATCGCTTGTGTGAGAGCCGCATTGATCTGCTCACGCATCATGAGCCTCCTGTTGTCGCGACGCGCGAGGATAACCCCGCGCGGTTTCGCGCGCAACTTTCTCCTTGATTGTAACTATCTGATTCTATTGGACTTTGATTTTTCGTCCACAGTTGACGCGGTGGCAGGGCTGGCCTAGTTTGCCCGCCCGGAACGTTGCGATTCCGCCACCCGCCTCAGCCGATCTGTTGTCGGCGGCGGATATGGTTTCACCAGAAGCAGAAGTCAAGATGGCCGGTCCCGGCTGGAACGACCCGCGCCCGAGCGCCCTTTTGGTCCTCGCCGACGGCACTGTCGTCGAGGGCCATGGCATTGGCGCCGAGGGCGAGGCGGTCGGCGAGGTGTGCTTCAACACGGCGATGACCGGCTACCAGGAGATCCTCACCGACCCCTCCTATGCCGGCCAGATCATCACCTTCACCTTCCCCCATATCGGCAATGTCGGCGTCAACGACGAGGACATCGAGACGGTCAACATGGCGGCGTCCTCCGGCGTTCGCGGCTGCGTGCTGAAGACCGACATCACCGACCCGTCCAACTACCGCGCCGCCCGCAACCTCGATCAGTGGCTGAAGGCGCGGGGCATCATCGGCATCGCCGGAGTCGACACCCGCGCCCTCACTGCACTGGTGCGTGTCAAAGGATCGCCCAACGCGCTGATCGCCCACCAGCGCGGCGGCGACTTCGACCTCCCCCGCCTTCAGGCCGAGGCAAGGGCGTGGCCGGGGCTGGTCGGCATGGACCTCGCGAAGGAAGTCAGCACCGCCCAGAGCTTCACCTGGGCCGAGACGTCGTGGCAGTGGGGCAAGGGCTACGGCCGGCTGGAAGCGCCGCGCCATCACGTCGTCGCCATCGACTACGGCATCAAGCGCAACATCCTCCGCCTGCTCGCCGACCACGCCTGCCGGGTGACGGTGCTGCCGGCGACGGCCACCGCCGAGGAAGTCCTCGCCCAGCGGCCGGACGGCGTCTTCCTGTCGAACGGTCCCGGCGATCCGGCGGCGACCGGCGAATACGCCGTGCCGACAATCCGTGGCGTGATCAAATCGGGCACGCCGACCTTCGGCATCTGTCTCGGCCATCAGATGCTCGGCCTCGCCCTCGGCGCGAAGACGGTGAAGATGCACCAGGGCCATCATGGAGCGAACCACCCAGTCAAGGACCTCACCACCGGCAAGGTGGAGATCACCTCGATGAATCACGGCTTCGCCGTCGACTCGCGGACGCTGCCGGACAGCGTCGAGGAGACCCACATCTCGCTGTTCGACGGCTCGAACTGCGGCCTGCGGTTGAAGGGCCAGCTGGTGTTCTCGGTGCAATATCACCCCGAGGCCTCACCCGGCCCGCGCGACTCGCGCTACCTGTTCCAGCGCTTCGTCGACATGATGGCGGCCAAGGCCGGCTGAGGGGCCATCCGGCCGACGCCGCCGGTGGATTTCGCCTGGCTCCGCTCCAGCCGACGGCCGCCGAATGATACCCTTCACGCGCAAGATGATTCGCCCAGGGGCTGGGCGAACGCCAGTCGGAGATCGGCGCGAGACCGACCCGGCGACAGGGGCGGTGGATGGCGATGCGGGGTGCGTGGGCACTGGGGCTGACGGCGGCGGCGCTTGCCGGCTGCGTTGCCCAGGGCGAAATCCAGAACCACGTCGAACGGATCAACAAGAGCGTCGGCACCTCGCGCAACGAAGCGATCCTGCTCAACATCGTGCGCGCCAGCCGCAACGAACCGCTCTATTTCACTTCGCTGCCCTCAATCACCGGCCAGGGCAATATGAGCCTCAGCACCGGGCTGCCGGCGATCACCTTCGGTCCGGGCCAGACCGTCGCCCAGAAGCAGTACACCTTCACCAATTCGCTCTACAACAGCGCCGCCAGCACCTTCGACGTCGGCCTCTTGGAATCGAAGGGCTTCTATGACGGGCTTCTGCGGCCGATCAACCTGCCGGAAGCCAACCTCATCCTGCATCAGGGCTTTTCGCGCGCGCTGGTGTTCTCGGTTCTGGTCGACAGGGTGCGGATCACCAGCGGCGATACCGTCGAGGAAATCCGCAACGCGCCGGCCGACCCCGACGAGTTCCGCCGCTTCGAGGAGTATCTCTACCTCGCCGTCTATTACGGTCTCACGGTGGAGGTCGCCGCCGGCCCGAACGGCGAGTCGGAGGGCAGGCTGTGCTTCGATCAGGCGCTGGCAGGCCCGGAGCAGAAGCCCTTCGTCCGGCGTTCGCCGATCCAGTGCACCCATGGCCCCGACGGCAGGACATGGGCGCAGCGCAAGCCGGCCGAGCTCGCCTTCCTCATCGACGGCAAGCCGCAGTCGATCGAGATCATCCTCCGCTCGCCCAACCAGATCTTCCAGTATCTCGGCAGCCTGGTCGGCCCGGCGAGCGCCGGCCGCACCGTCACCCTCTACGGCGACGGTCCCGGCACCTCACAGGGCCCGCTGGTGGTGGTGACCACCGACCCGCGCGCCAGCTGTTTCGCCCGGGTGACTTATGACGGCGTCCCCTATTGCGTGCCCGATGTCGGCTCCGACAACACCAAGCGCATCTTCCAGATCCTCAACCAGATCCTGGCACTGAACACCTCGCCCGAGGACATTCCGCCGACCCAGAGCATCTTCATCACCCAGTAGGCGCCGTTGTGCCCCCTTCGCCTTTCCTCGCCCCTATCTCCCTGATCAGGGTGGCGAGTTCCTGGGTGCGGATCTGGTCGAGCTTCTCATGCAGGGCGGCGATCTCGATCTCGGCCTTGAGGTTCACCTCATAGTCGTGGGCGGCGGCCATGCGGTCGCGGTCGGCTTGCCGGTTCTGCGACATCAGGATCACCGGCGCCTGGACCGCAGCGAGCAGTGACAGCGCGAGGTTGAGCAGGATGTAGGGATAGGGATCGAACGCGTTCGTCAGCAGCAGGAACGAGTTGAGCGCTATCCACACGACGATGGCAACGCCGAAGGCGCTCAGAAACTCCCACGAGCCGCCGACCTCCGCCACTCTGTCGGCGAGCCGCTCGCCGACGGTGCTGGCGCCTTCGAAGTCGACATTGATGTTGCGGGACACGGCGAGACGCCTGACCGCCCGCTCGATGACCGTCTTTTCACGGCTCGTCAGTTCGCCCTCGTCGAGGTCGAGAAGCTGCTTGGCGAGATCCGCGATCATAGTCCTGCTCATGGGCCATTCTCCGTCGGCATGAATCGGCGCTGTCGGTTTGTCGCGTTTTCTAACGCGGTCAGCCGGATTGGCGGAAAGATCGCGCCGCACCGAAGGCCCGGCAAGGCCCGCGCGTCGCCGACGCGCGAGTCCAGATGGCCGTCCTGTTCTTCTAGATGCTCGACGTGCCGAAGGTATCGCAGGCGTCGAGCACCCCCCGGTCGTAGCCGCGCTTGAACCAGCGGCTGCGCTGCTCCGAGGTGCCGTGGTTGAAGCTCTCCGGCACCACGTAGCCCTGCGTCCGCCGCTGGATGGCGTCGTCGCCGATCTGGGCGGCGGCGTTCAGCGCCTCGTCGATGTCGCCGACGTCGAGAACGCCGCGCGCCTCGGCGTCATGTGCCCACACGCCGGCGAGACAGTCGGCCTGCAATTCGAGGCGGACGGACAGCGCGTTCGACTCCGCCTCGCTCGCCTTCTGCCGCGCTGCATCCACCTGGGGCAGGATGCCGAGGAGGTTCTGGACGTGGTGGCCGATCTCGTGGGCAATCACGTAAGCCTGGGCGAAATCGCCGGGCGCCTGGAAGCGCGTCTTCAGCTCGCGATAGAAGTCGAGGTCGATATAGACCTTCTGGTCGCCCGGACAGTAGAACGGCCCGGTCGCCGCGCTGGCGAAGCCGCAGGCCGACGACGTCTGCCCGGAGAACAGCACCAGCGTCGGGTCACGGTAGGTCTCGCCGCCCTCGCGGAAGATGCGCTGCCAGGTGTCCTCGGTGTCGGCGAGCACCACCGAGACGAACTGGCCGGCTTCGTCGCCGGGAACACCGGTCTGCCCCTGGGGCGCGTTGTTGGTGATGATGGAACCACCGCCGCCGCCGTTCAAGAGCTCGAGCGGATTGATGCCCGCCACCCAGGCGACGACCAGGATCACCAGGACCGCGCCGATGCCGAGGCCGCCGCCGGCACGGACGCGGCCGCCGCGCGGAAACCCGATCTGGCTGCCCATGCCGCCCCCCATACCGCCGCCGAAGCCGCCGCTGTCAGCCCGCCGGTCCTCGATGTTGCTGCTCCGCCGTCGTCCGCGCCAACGCATGTCCTGTCTCCGATCACTCAAAAAGCCCCGCGGCTCAAACCGGGGGGCATGCGCCAAGATAGGTCCTGTTGGTCGCGACGGCGACCAACCTTCCAACGCCGTGCCGTTGGGAAGGTTGCGGTATTGCCGTTTCGCCATGGGCAGCGATGACACCGCCCGAGCGGTGACCGAAATTCGCTCCGGAAAGGCTTTCCGAAGAAGCAAATCCGCGCTATCGTTTTAATGAGCCGTCTCATCAAAAAAAGACTAAGAATCATGGGCCAAGGCTTCAGCGCCATGCACCTGACCGCGATATTCCTCAATCTCGCGGCGGCATGGCTGGCCGGCTCCGCCATCGGTCTTGAACGGAGCTTCCACGGCCGGCCGGCCGGCTTCCGGACGCACGCCCTGGTCTGCCTTTCCTCGGCGCTCCTGATGGTCGTCTTCAACTATCAGCGGGACTGGATCGGCGACGTCCTGGTCGACACGATTCGTACCGATCCCACGCGAATGGCCCAGGGCATCATGACCGGCATCGGCTTCCTTGGCGCCGGGGTCATCTTCAAGGAGGGCCTGACGGTGCGCGGCCTGACCACCGCCGCCTCGATCTGGACCACGGCCGCCATCGGCGTCCTGTTCGGTATCGGCCTCATCGGTCCGGGGGTGATCGGCACCCTGGCGGTGCTCGGGACGCTCAGCCTCTTCCGCTGGATCGAAAACAGGATCCCGACGCAGAACTATGCGCAATACCTGATCCGGTTCCCGGTGGCACGAACCATACCCGAGCCCGAGCTCCGCCGCATGCTCGAAGGCTATGGCTTCGCCATCAGCAACATGAGCTACCGGCTCGACGAGCGCAGCGTATTTGAGTACCGCATGATGCTTCGGACGCTCAACAAGCGCGATTTCGAGCGGTTGGCGGCCGATCTCCGTGGGACCGACGGTGTCTTCGAGTTCCGCATTTCGCCGCCCGGCGACTAAAGGCTCTCGACGGTCTCGCGCAAGAGGTTGCGGACCTTGCCGGCGATCTCCGCCAGTTTCGGATTGGTGATCGCCTGCATCGAGGCAACCGGATCCACCGCGGCGATCTCGATCCCGCCCTCCTCCATCTCGCGGACGATGACGTTGCAGGGAAGCATGGTGCCGATCTTGTCCTCGGCCTCCAGCGCCTGATGGGCGAAGGTCGGATTGCAGGCGCCGAGAATCGTGTAGGGCGACATCTCGACGTCGAGCCTCTTCTTCATCGTCTGCCTGACGTCGATGGTGGTCAGCACGCCGAACCCGCGCTCGGCAAGCGCCGCCGTCACCTTGGCGATGGTCCGGTCGAACGGCAGGTGAACGGTCTTGGAGAAATAGTAGGACATCGTCTGTCTCCGCAGTGCGTTGCGCGTCGGTCCTGCTCATAGATGGGAACGCGGCCGAGGAGTTTGATCCTCCGCAAAGTCCCGCAGGCGCCCGGGGCTCTGACCATCGGCCACAGACCTTTCCTCAACCTGCGGCTGGTAACCGACGACGCTGGCCACCGCAGCCGGAGAGGCCTGTACTCTTCACGAGCGATGGGGGTTCACGCCCCCTCGCGTTTGCCCTATAAGCCGCCTCCAGCCTGACACGCTCAAGGATTCGCCCCGGCCGGAGCCCCAGCCGGGGTTTCGTTCGCGCCGGAGCCCATGCCAAAACGCACCGATATCCACTCGATCCTGATCATCGGCGCCGGCCCGATCGTCATCGGTCAGGCCTGCGAGTTCGACTATTCGGGCACCCAGGCGGTCAAGGCGCTGAAGGACGAGGGCTACCGGGTCGTCCTCGTCAATTCCAACCCGGCGACCATCATGACCGACCCGGAGATCGCCGACGCCACCTATATCGAGCCGATCACGCCGGAGATCGTCGCCAAGATCATCGAGAAGGAGCGTCCCGACGCGCTCTTGCCGACCATGGGCGGCCAGACGGCGCTCAACTGCGCCCTGTCGTTGCGCAAGGACGGCGTCCTCGACAGGTTCGGTGTCGAGCTGATCGGCGCCACGGCGCAAGCGATCGACAAGGCGGAGGACCGCGAGCTGTTCCGCGAGGCGATGCAGCGGATCGGCCTCGAGACCCCGCGCTCGGAGCTTGCCCATTCGCTGGTCGACGCCATGAAGGCGATGGAGGTGATCGGGCTCCCCGCCATCATCCGGCCCTCCTTCACCCTCGGCGGCACCGGCGGCGGCATCGCCTACAATCGCGAGGAGTTCCTCGACATCGTCGAGCGCGGCCTCGACGCCTCCCCCACCACCGAGGTGCTCATCGAGGAGTCGGTGCTCGGCTGGAAGGAATTCGAGATGGAGGTCGTGCGCGACAAGCACGACAACTGCATCATCGTCTGTTCGATCGAGAACGTCGATCCGATGGGTATCCATACCGGCGACTCGATCACCGTCGCGCCGGCGCTGACGCTGACCGACAAGGAATTCCAGATCATGCGCGACGCTTCGATCGCGGTGTTGCGCGAGATCGGCGTCGAGACGGGCGGCTCCAACGTCCAGTTCGCGGTCAACCCGGCGGATGGCCGACTGGTGATCATCGAGATGAACCCGCGGGTGTCGCGCTCCTCGGCGCTGGCCTCCAAGGCGACCGGCTTCCCCATCGCCAAGGTCGCCGCCAAGCTCGCCGTCGGCTACACGCTCGACGAGCTGGAGAACGACATCACCGGCGGCGCGACGCCCGCTTCCTTCGAGCCGACCATCGACTACGTGGTCACCAAGGTGCCGCGCTTCGCCTTCGAGAAGTTCCCTGGCGCCGAGCCGATCCTCACCACCTCGATGAAGTCGGTCGGCGAGGTGATGGCGATCGGCCGCACCTTCGCCGAGTCGCTGCAAAAGGCCTTGCGCGGCCTTGAAGACGGCTATGCGGGGCTCGACGAGGTCGTCATCCCCGGACTCGGCAAGGGGGACGACAAGAACGCCATCCGCGCCGCCCTCGGCCAGCCGACGCCGACCCGTCTGCTTGCCTGCGCCCAGGCGATCCGGCTCGGCGCCAGCATCGACGAGATCCACACCGTCTCCCGCATCGACCCGTGGTTTCTCAGGCAATTGCAGGGGATCGTCGAATCGGAGTCGAAAGTCCGCGACAACGGCCTGCCGGACAGCCCCGGTCCGCTCCGCCGCCTCAAGGCGCAAGGCTTCTCCGACGCTCGCCTGGCCGAGCTTGGCGGCAAGTCGGAGGCGGAGGTGGCCGCGTTGCGCCGGCGCCTCGGCGTCCATCCGGTGTTCAAGCGGATCGACACCTGCGCGGCCGAGTTCGCCTCGCCGACCGCCTATCTCTACTCGACCTACGAGGTGCCCTTCGCCGGCACCCTCGCCGACGAGGCCGAGCCGAGCGAGGCGAAGAAGGTCATCATTCTCGGCGGCGGACCGAACCGCATCGGCCAGGGCATCGAGTTCGACTATTGCTGCTGCCACGCCTGCTTCGCGCTCTCCGACGCCGGCTTCGAGACGATCATGGTCAACTGCAATCCGGAGACGGTGTCGACCGACTACGACACCTCCGACCGGCTCTATTTCGAGCCGCTGACCGCCGAGGACGTTCTCGAGATCGTCCGTGTCGAGCGTTCGAAGGGCACGCTCCATGGCGTCATCGTCCAGTTCGGCGGCCAGACGCCGCTGAAGCTCGCCCACGCGCTGCAGGAGGCCGACGTGCCGATCCTCGGCACCTCGCCCGACGCCATCGACCTCGCCGAGGACCGCGACCGTTTCCAGAAGCTGATCGCCAGGCTCGGCCTCAAGCAGCCGGAGAACGGCATTGCCCGCTCCGCCGACCAGGCACGGCGCATCGCCGAGAAAATCGGTTTCCCGGTCGTCATCCGTCCCTCCTATGTGCTCGGCGGACGGGCGATGGAAATCGTCCGCGATGCCGCCCAGCTCGACCGCTACATCGCCGAGGCCGTGGTGGTGTCGGGCAAGTCGCCGGTGCTCATCGACTCCTACCTCTCCGACGCCACCGAGGTCGACGTCGACGCCCTGGCCGACGGCGAGCGGATCTTTGTCTGCGGCATCATGGAGCACATCGAGCAGGCCGGCATCCACTCCGGCGACTCGGCCTGCTCGCTGCCGCCCCATTCGCTCAAGCCGGAGGCGATCCGCGAGCTGGAGCGGCAGACCGAGGCGCTCGCCCTCGGCCTCGACGTACGGGGCCTGATGAACGTCCAGTACGCGATCAAGGAGGGCGACATCTACGTGCTGGAGGTCAATCCCCGCGCCTCGCGGACGGTGCCCTTCGTCGCCAAGACCATGGGCCAGCCCTTCGCCAGGATCGGCTCCTTGGTGATGGCCGGTAGTCCGCTATCGGAATTCGGCCTGAAACCCAATGGAATCAATCACGTCGGTGTCAAGGAGGCGGTTTTTCCCTTCGCTCGTTTCCCCAATGTCGACACCCTCCTCGGCCCCGAAATGCGCTCCACCGGCGAAGCGATGGGGCTCGACCGCGACTATGCGGTGGCCTTCGCCAAGAGCCAGCTCGGCGCCGGCGGCGCCCTGCCGACCGGCGGCACGGTGTTTGTCTCGGTTCGCGACGCCGACAAGCCGGCCATCGTCGACGCGGTCAAGCGCTTGAAATCGTTGGGCTTCAACGTGATCGCCACCAGCGGCACCCAGCGTTTCCTCGAGGCCGGGGGCATCCCCTGCGCCAAGATCAACAAGGTGCTTGAAGGTCGGCCCCACATCGTTGATGCTATCAAGAACGGTGAGGTCCAGCTCGTCTTCAACACCACCGAAGGCGCGCAGGCCCTTGCCGACAGTCGGTCGTTGAGGCGCGCCGCGCTCTTGCACCGGGTCCCCTACTATACGACGATCGCCGGTGCGGTCGCCGCGTCGCTGGGGATCGAGGCGTACAAGCGCGGGAGTCTTGAAGTCCGGCCACTGCAATCTTATTTCGCTTCGGCCTGAAATCAGGCCACCTGAAACGCTATCCGGGCGCGGAATCCGTGGGATAACAGGATTCCGGGCTTGTGGTATTATCGGCCGGGGATCGGCCACAGAGACTGTGAGGTTGAAAGGTGATGGAAAAGATTCCGATGACCGCAGCCGGCCACGCGTTGCTGGAATCGGAGCTCAAGCGGCGCACCTCGCAGGAGCGGCCGCGCATCATCGAGCAGATTGCCGAGGCCCGCGGCCACGGTGATTTGTCCGAGAACGCCGAATACCACGCCGCCAAGGAGGCCCATGGCCTCAATGAGGGCCGCATCATCGAGCTCGAGGACCAGCTGTCGCGCGCCGAAATCATCGACGTGTCGAAGCTGAGCGGGTCGAAGACCATCAAGTTCGGCGCGACGGTCACCCTCGTCGACGAGGACACCGAGGAGAAGCGGAAGTACCAGATCGTCGGCGACGTCGAGGCCGATGTGAAGGAGGGGAAGATCTCGATCTCCTCCCCGATTGCCCGCGCCCTCATCGGCAAGTCGAAGGGCGACACCGTCGAGGTCGCCACGCCCGGCGGCGCCCGCTCCTACGAGATCATCGCCGTCAAATACAACTGAGCGGACCTCCGGCAAAGCGCTTGCGAAATGTGGGCTTCCGCGCCGGTCTCCACTGGCGCGGGGGCCGCGCTCCGCAACGGCCGTCGCCTCCGCTCCTTCCGCGTCCGGCAACCGGGTCAGCTCGTCGATGACGAAGGCCTGGAAACGCTCGACATGCTTCCCGGCAGGCTTGAGAGCCGGCCGCTCTTCTCGACCGCCGCTGCAAGGGCCGCCGGGGTGCTGTATCCGGCGGCCTCGGAGTGCGTCAGAGCTTTCCAGTCAGGGCAAGAGTCACCTGATCGATCCGTTCGGTCGTCAGGGGCTGCCTGCCGCGCTCATAGCCGAGCGTCAGCCCGAGGTGGCCGTCCGGATCGAGGTTGTAGGTGGTACTGGCGGAGAAATAGTCGTAGGCGTCGCCCGAATAGACTTCCTGGTTCCAGCGGTAGGTTATTTTGCCCGAGAGATTGTTGAGGAACGGAATTTGAGCGCCGAAGGCCTTGAAGACCAGGGTGAATTCCGGTCCGACCAGCAGCGACTCGCTCTTGCCGGAGAACGGCAGCGCCTCTTTCGAGTCGAAGGCATTGCTGTAGTTGACCACCATCTCCGGACTGAACCGGAAGATGATGGGCAAGCCGGGGACGGCGCACGGGTAACCCACGCAGATCGAATCGTAGACCGGTAGCCATTCGCCGACCACGTTCATCGCCGTCGTATCGGCAACCGCGTCGCGCGTTGCGCCCAGGCGCACACGGAAGAAATTGGCGCCGCCGAACGAATCGAAACCGATTTCCCCGCTGGCGCCTCCCGTGAGGACATTGGTCTCGTCGCCGCCGCCGGTGTGGGTTTGCCGATTGAGTTCGATGTAGGGCGCGATGCTGGCGCCCAGGACGGGGCCATAGCGGTCTCCACCGAAGGTGTAAGGCACCGCGACCATGCCCTGAACCGACCAGGTGTCATCGTCGGCGATGGCGTCGCGCACGAAGGAGAACTCCGCGCCTTCCGCCATATTTGGCGCGGTCGGGTCGTCGAACAGCCACAGATCCGCGAAGTTCTTGCGAACGAGAACGTGGATGCCGTTCCGTTCTCCGCTTGTCGTCGCCTCTTGCGCCAATCCCGGTCCGATCCCCGCAAGCAGCACAGCTGCGGATGCACCGACCAACACGATCTTGCGCATCTCTGGTCCCCCCTACTTCGATGCGATCAGGGCGACGATGTCGCCGACCGTCTTGCACGCTGCGATCTCTTTCGGGGTGACGTAGACGTCGATCGAATGCGCCTGATTGATCCGCTTGCCAAGCACGACGAGCGCCTCGGTCGTGAAGAGAAGGTCGTCCCTGAGATTGACGTCGTCGGTGAAATAGCTCGGCGGCATGTGGAAATGGTCGCTCAGGTAGCCCACGATGAAGGCGCGGGCGGCAGCCTCGGTTACGGCCATCGGATCGTCCCCCAATCCTGAAGCTCAAAAGAGAGCGCAACACGAAATACGTGTATATATTGCTTTAATACAATTTTAACGATTTCACAATCCACACCATCGCGCATCGCAGGCGGGATTCGATCCGTTCTGGAATCTTGCAGGCTCTACGCGACGACCGGCACCGCCGGCTCGTTCTTGATCCGCCGGATGACCAGCGAGGTGCGGACGCTTTCCACGTCCGGCAGCCGGGTCAGCTCATCGATGACGAAGGCCTGGAAGCTCTCGATGTCCGGCGCGACGCACTTGAGCAGGAAATCGACGTCGCCGGACAGCATGTGGCACTCGCGGACGATCGTCCACGCCTTCACCTTCGCCTCGAAGCCGGCGAGGCCGCTTTCGCTCTGGGTGGCAAGGCCGACCATGGCGAACGCCGTCACCGCGAAGCCGACCGCCTTTTCGTCGATCAGCGCCCGGTAGCCCTGGATGATCCCCGCCTCCTCCAGGGCGCGGACCCGGCGCAGGCACGGCGGCGCCGAGATGCCGAGCTTGCCGGCGAGGGCCACATTGGTGATGCGGCCGTCCGCCTGCAGCTCGCGCAGGATCTTCCAGTCGATCGCGTCGAGGCGCGCCTTCAAGCCGATACCCTCCCCGGACCGCACCGCCGCGACCGGTTATTGCCGATTTTCGCATGATTCGAAAAGAATTGCCGCCCGGCACGCAAGACAACTTTTCATCTTGACCCATCTCGCCTCCCGCAAACGGTCCTGTTAGGCTGATCGTTCAGGCGAAGACGGGAGGGCGACGTGCGAATCCTGAGGGCATTTCTCTTGCTGATCGCGGCGGTCGGATGGGCTTCGGCCGCCTCCGCCGACATGAGCGGCCACTACGAAGGCACCGGCGATGTCAGCGGCATCGCCCTCGACCTCCAGCAGAGCGGCAACGCCTTGCAGGGCGTCTTCACCGGCCAGGTGCGGGGAACGCTCCAGGGACAGACCGACGGCGGCAACAACGCGTTCGGGACGATCCAGCTCGCCCCGCCCGACAACGCCTATTTGCAGTTCCAGGCGCTGTGGTCGCCGCAGGGACTGGCCATGCGGGTCCAGGATTCGAGTGGCGTGAGCGACGTCTTCTTTGCGCTGGCGGCCGCCGCCCAGCCGCAGCCTCCGCAGGCGCCGCCCCCCGGGGCCGGCCCGACCACGCCGCCGCCATTGCCCGGTCCCTCCAACGTCCAGTACTACACCGCGGTCAACGGCCAGCAGATCGGCCCGATGTCCCTCGACGACATGATCCAGCGGATCCGGGACGGCCAGACCGGCCCGGCTGACCTTGTCTGGAAGACCGGTGCACCGGCCTGGGCTCGCGCCGACAGCTATCCCGAGTTGGCCGCCATCTTCAACGCACCGCCTCCCCCACCACCTCCACCACCCGGTGGAGGCCCCCCGCCCCTGCCGCCTGGCGGCGGTGGCGGCGGTGGCGGCGGTCCCGGTGGCCCGACACCGCCCGGCGGCGGTGGCGGTGGCGGCATGACCCCGCCCGGCACACCGCCTGGTGGCGGCCCCGGTGGGGGCGGCGGCGGTGGCCCGACGCCGCCGAACAATCCACCCGGCGGTGGTGGTGGCGGCGGCTCCACGCCGCCCGGCACCGCGCCCGGCGGAGGTGGCGGTGGCGCAGGTGGGGGCGGCGCGGGCGGTCCAACGCCGCCGAACAATCCACCCGGCGGCGGAGGTGGTGGCGGGCTGACGCCCCCGTCGAAGTAGACGGCTCCGCCTTGCCTTCATTCGGCCACTGGTCGCGTCCGGAATCCTGTTCGGGCGCGGCGGCATTCGGCACAGGCATTGCAGAGACAGGACCGTGAACCAGGGACGACCAACCCAGCTGACGAAGCGCGCACGGGGTCAGGTATGTTGTTCAAACAAGCCATGCGCTCCTTGCAGAGTATGGGGGTGAGTCCCTAGATTTCGCCTAGCTTCAGGTTCGTCGGGCGGCCGGCCGCTTCGCCGCGGCGGACGTCATCCAAGGGAACCCGGTTCATGCATGCCAAGGTAATCATCGTCGGCTCCGGGCCGGCAGGCTATACGGCTGCGGTTTATGCGGCGCGCGCCATGCTCGAACCCGTGCTGGTCGAAGGGATTCAGCCGGGCGGCCAGCTCACCATCACCACCGATGTCGAGAACTATCCGGGCTTCGCCGAGCCGATCCAGGGGCCGTGGCTGATGGAGCAGATGCGCGCCCAGGCCGAGCATGTCGGCACCAGAATCGTCACCGACACCATCACCTCCGTCGACCTGTCGAAGCGCCCGTTCCGGCTGAACGGCGATTCCGGCGAGAGCTACACCGCGGATGCGGTGATCGTCGCCACCGGCGCCCAGGCCAGGTGGCTGAACCTGCCGGGCGAGGAGACCTTCAAGGGCTTCGGCGTTTCGGCCTGCGCCACTTGCGACGGCTTCTTCTACAAGGGCCGCGAGGTGGCGGTCATCGGCGGCGGCAACACCGCCGTTGAGGAGGCAGTGTTCCTCACTCATTTCGCCTCCAAGGTGACGCTGATCCACCGCCGCGACTCGCTTCGCGCCGAGAAGATCCTGCAGAACCGGCTGTTCGCCAACGACAAGATCGAGGTGATGTGGGACACCGTCGTCGAGGACGTGGTTGGCGATTCCGGGCCGCCGCTGTCGGTGACCGGCCTTCGCCTCAGGAACGTCAAGTCCGGCGCGACGAGCGAATTGAAGGTGAGCGGCGTGTTCGTCGCCATCGGCCATGCGCCGTCGGTCGACTTCCTCGGTGGCCAGCTCCGCCAGAAGCCCGGCGGCTATGTGTGGACGGCCCCCGATTCCGCCGCCACCAGCATCCCCGGCGTCTACGCCGCCGGCGACGTCACCGACGATACCTACCGTCAGGCGGTCACCGCCGCCGGCCAGGGCTGCATGGCGGCGCTGGAAGCCGAAAAGTTTCTCGCCATGTCGGAAGAGACCGCGGAAGCGGCGGAATAAGTCGAATCAACCGCGGTCTCGCCAATGGACTGGGACAAGCTCCGCATTTTCCACGCCGCCGCCCAGGCCGGCTCCTTCACCCATGCCGGCGAGGCGCTCAACATGAGCCAGTCGGCGGTGAGCCGCCAGGTCAGCGCACTGGAGCAGGACCTCGGCGTCGCGCTGTTCCATCGCCATGCCCGCGGCCTGATCCTCACCGAGCAGGGCGAGCACCTCTTCCGCGCCGCCAACGACGTGATGCTGAAGCTCGAGGCGGTCCGCGCCCGGCTCGCCGATTCCGCCGCGCAGCCGACCGGCCCGCTTCGCCTCACCACCACGGTCGGCCTCGGCTCGACCTGGCTGACCGACCGCATCCACGAGTTCATCGACCACTACCCGGACATCAAGCTCCAGCTGATCCTCGACGATGGCGAGCTCGATCTCAACATGCGCGAGGCCGACATCGCTATCCGCCTGCGCCAGCCGACCCAGCCCGACCTCATCCAGCGCCGGCTGTTCACCGTCCACATGCACCTCTACGCCGCGCCCGAATACCTGGAGCGCTTCGGCCACCCGCGGTCGATCGAGGATATCGACGCCCATCGCATCGTCACCTTCGGGGTGCCGGTGCCCAACTATCTGCGCGACGTGAACTGGCTCGAGGTCGCCGGCCGCGAACCGGGCAATCCGCGGATGCCGATCCTCAGGATCAACAACCTGCTGTCGATCAAAAGCGCCGTCGTCCGCGGCATCGGCATCGCGGTGCTGCCGGACTACATGGTGGAGGGCGAGTCGCGACTGGTGCGTCTGCTTCCCGAGGCTGAAGTTCCGAGCTTCGCCACCTATTTCGTCTATCCCGCCGAGCTCAAGAACTCGGCGCGCGTGCATGTTTTCCGGGATTTCCTGCTGTCGAAGGCGCAGAACTGGTCGTATTGAGGGCACTACCCAACGCTGTTGCAATTTTATCTCGCCCGCAACTTTGTTCACCGTTTCCGAATAAACCGACTGCACAATCCTTTTGCAGTCGTACAATGAAGTGTCGATGCGGTGATTCGTTCGTCAATTCCTCCCTACGCGCGAGTGATCGTATCGTCTGTTCCCCTCTGGAAGGTTTGCCGCTTGCGTTGCTGACGCGGCAAAGAACTGCCGGGCCCCGAGGGCCCGGCTTTTTCTTTGGTCATCAGTCAGGGGAGAACGGAAATGCGGCGCGACGGATAGGGCGGGGGGCCGCGGTAAGGCTCACATATAGAGCGGCTGGTCTTCCATCCCGGTATAGAGGTCGGCGACGTACTCGCCGTAGCCGTTGAAGATGCGGGTCGGGATGCGGTCGTTGCTGGCGAGGTCGCGCTCCATCGCCTGGCTCCAGCGGGGATGCGGCACCTCCGGATTGACGTTGGCCCAGAAGCCATACTCGTCGGAGGCCAGCTCCTGCCAGAAATTGACCGGCTGCTCGTCGGTGAAGGTGAAGCGGACGATCGACTTGATCGACTTGAAGCCGTACTTCCACGGCAGGTGGATGCGGAGCGGCGCGCCCATCGACTTGGCGACCGGCTTGCCGTAGGCGCCGGTCACCATGAAGGCGAGGTCGTTGTTGGCCTCGGCCATGGTGATGCCCTCGACATAGGGCCACGGATACCAGATCTGCTTCTGGCCGGTGGCGACGTCCGGCATCATGAACGTCTCCATGCGCAGGTATTTGGCGTCACCGGTCGGCTTGGCGTACTTGACCAGTTCGGACACCGGGAAGCCGGTCCACGGCACGGTCATCGACCATGCCTCGACGCAGCGGTGCCGGTAGAGCCGCTCTTCCAGCGGCATCTTGCGGATCAAGCCGTCGATTTCGGTGGTGATCTCCTTGTCGACCAGCCCGTCGATCTTGACCTCCCACGGGCGGATCGGCAGCGATTCGGCAGCGCTGGCGATGCTCTTCTGGGTGCCGAATTCGTAGAAGTTGTTGTAGTGGGTGTTGATCGCCTCCGGCGTCACCGGACGCTCGATCGTGTATTTGGAATTGCGCGGCGCAGGATAGAGATCGGCGGTCGGATCGGTCTCGGCCCTGGCGATGCCGGGAAGCGTCATGGCCGCGAGCCCGAATCCGCTCGCCGCCAGAATCTGCCGCCGGTTGAGGTAGATCGACTCGGGCGTCGCCAGCCGCTCCGGAATCTCCCAACCCTTCTTGCGCTTCACATACATCGCACCGCTCCCTGGCTACCGGTCGGCACAGACCTATGACGCTGGCGACACACGATCAAATCACGAAGGCGTGCCCGTCTTTTCAGCGCTCGCCATCAGCCGCGTCGCCGGTCTCCCCGCCCGCCAGCCAGTCCTAGAAGAGCGGCGCGATCATTTCCGGCCTACGCCGCCTGGGCGGCGGCCCGTTCGATCACCTGGTCGGCAAGCTTGCCGCTCAGCTCGGCGAGGTGGTCGAAGGTCGCCTTGAACGTGCCGACGCCGGCCGTCGCCGAGCGCAGCTCGACGATCAGGTCGCGGATCTCGGCCTGCGGGATCATCGCCTCCACCACGTCCCAGCCCGGCCAGCCCGGCCGCGCGTCGAAGCCGAGCAGCTGTCCCCGCCGCTGCGACACGATGGTGTTGACCCGCGGCGTCGCGTCGGAAGGGATCGCCACCTCCACCTTGAGCACCGGCTCGAGCAGCACCGGCTTGCACTGCGGCATGCCCTCGCGCATGCCGATCTGCGCCGCCGTGCGGAATGCCTGGTCGGAGGAGTCGACCGAGTGGTAGGAGCCGTCGGTGAGCGTCACCGCCACGTCGACCACCGGGAAGCCGAGCGGCCCCTTGTGGAGATACTCCGCCACCCCCTCCTCGATCGACGAGAAGTAGTTGCGCGGCACGGCGCCGCCGCTGATGGTCTCGTTGAACTCGAAGCCGCCACCGCGCATCAGCGGCTTGATGTCGAACACCACGTCGCCGAACTGGCCGTGACCGCCGGACTGCTTCTTGTGGCGGCCGCGGATCGTCGTCGTGCCGCGGATGGTCTCCTTGTAGGGAACCTGCGGCTCGTGGGTCTTGACCGTGATGCCGTACTTGCCGGTCAGCCGCTCCAGCGCGACGCGGAGGTGCATCTCGCCCTGCCCTTCGACCACCGTCTCGCCGGTGTCCTGGACGTGGGTGACCTTGAGCGAGGGGTCTTCCTCCACCGCCCTCGACAGCGCCGAGGAGAGCTTGACGTCGTCCTTGCGCTCGGCCGAGGACACCGCGGTGCCGAGCACCGGGTCCGGCACCGTCAGGGCGGCGATCTGCGTCGCAGGCTCCTTCGCCGTGGTCAGCGTCATGCCGGTCTTCGCCTCGTCGAGCTTGCCGAGCCCGACCGTCTCGCCGGCCGCCGCGGCGTCGCGCTTGTTGGCCTGCTGGCCCATGATGCGGAACACCCCCGACACCCGCCCCACCGGGCCGTCCGGGCCGGTCAGCTCGGCGCCGTCGCCGACCGAGCCGGCCAGCACCCGCGCGATCGACAGCTTGCCGCCATGGGTGGTGTGAAGAGTCTTCAGCACCTGGACGATGTCGGCGTCGCCTTCCGCCACGCCGAGCCGCCTGCAGGTCTCGGCGATGTCGGGCGCCTCGTGACGGATTGCCTTCAAAAGCCGGCCGATTCCGTTGGCCTTCTCCGCCGAGCCGATCAGCACCGGGCAGATGGCGCCGGCGCGCATCTCCTGCACCAGGTCCTTGAAGATCTGGTCGCGGTCAGGCTGGATGTCCTCGAGCAGCTGCTCCATCAGCCCGTCGTCATAATCGGCGAGCGTCTCCAGCATGGTGAAGCGGGCTTCCGCCTCGCGCGCCCGGTCGGCGTCGCCCATGTCGATCACTTCGCTCGCCGTGTGCTCGCGGTAGACGAAGGCGCGCTCCAGCGCGAGGTCGATGAAGCCGGTGACCACGTCGTTCTGCCGGATCGGGATGTGCCTGAGCACCAGCGGCACGCCGCTCGCCCGCTGCAAGGTCTCCAGCGTCTCGCGCACGCCGCCTTCCGTCTTGTCCATCTTGTTGAGGAAGAGGATGCGCGGGATCTTCCTGTCCTCGAGGCTCTTGAGGATCACCTGCAGGGCGGGGACCTTCTTCTCATCCGCCTCGGCCACCACCACCGCCAGGTCGACGCCGGCGAGAATCGGCTCGGCCTCGAAGGCGAACTCGATCGAGCCGGGGCAGTCGAGGAAAGTGAACTGGTCGCCCATGAAGTCGGTCTCGGCGATGTTCGCCTCGACGCTCATCTGGTGGGCGCGGGCCTCGGGCGAGGCGTCGCCGACGGTGTTCTTCTCGGCGATCGCGCCCTGCCGGGTGATCGCGCCGGTCCGCGCCAGGACTGCTTCGAGCAATGTGGTCTTGCCGCTGGCAAAGGGCCCCACCAGTGCGATGCACCGGGGCCCGGCCACTCTGCCGTTGTTGCCTTCTGACATGACCATGCCTCCCCGTTCTTGAATTGTTCCCGTTAACAGGCTTCGTGCCCTTTCCCAATCGTCTCAAGGAAAAGGGCGCCTGACAAGGGTGGCAATGGAGCGCGGACGGCGCCGGCGGAGCCGCAGCTTGCCTCCCCGTGGAACGCCAGGGCGTGCACACATCTCGATGGAGACAGCCGGCTGTTGGCGATCTCCGCTCGACCGAACCCCGCCTCCCCCTTGTGGGGGAGGTCGGATTTCCCCGATTTGCATCAGCAAATCGGCCTTGGAAATCCGGCAGAGGGGCGTCCCGCATGGGCGCTGGCGGGTGCGATGCCGGCTGCGGAGCCTGCCCCGGAACCCCGATCCGGGGGCGAGCCCGCCTCCCCCAGCCTCCGCGCCTCTGTCCCGTCCCCTCGCAGGCGCAGCCCGCGTCGGCAACGGCCGAGACAAACGCTCGTCAGGGGGACCCCTTACCCCGTTTCTCTAGCCTCCCCTGCGGCTCGCCAAGAGAAACGGCCCTCTCCCGCAAGGGGAGAGGGGAGTCCCTATGCTGCATCGGGCGACTGGGCAGCCAACGTGGTCGGAATGTACGTACGTGCCCAAGCCGTGGAACCGGGGGAGGCGTGAAGCTCAGCCCTCCTCGAGAACCATGCGGGTGACGCCGACGGCGAGGTTGAGGCCCGCCTGTCCCTGGATGCTGAGCGGCTGCAGGGCGATCGAATTGTCGTTGCCGCCGACCAGCGCATTGGCGCCGAGACCGACGATCACCGTCTCCTCGGCGGAGACCCCGACATACTCGCCGGCGAGCGAGCCGGGCATGTAGCCGCTTTGCTTGGCGAACACCGCCCAGATGATCACCGTGCCGACCGTGCCGCCGATGTCGAGGCCGAACTTGCGGATGCGGCCGTAGTATTGCTCGCTCCCGGCGTTGTCGGGCTGGAACGTGCAGGCGATCCGCTCCGAGGAGGTGATCAGCAGGCCGATGCTCGGCCCCGCCGCGCAGGTCAGCACGCCGACCTTGATCCGCGACGGCTGGGCGGCGGCCGGCGACATCCAGCCGGTCCCGGCGACGCCGGCGACGACCGCTGCGACAATCAGCGACTTGGCGTAGGCCACGATTTTCTCGATGAGCATGGGGGGACCTCCTTTGACCTCTTCGGAGAACGCTCGGGGAATTGGCGCATGCGGCGCACCGCGTCATGATCGCGGCGCCCGGTGATTCCGGCTGAAGGAGTATCCTCCGGCAGTCGCCTCGGGTACAGCATTCAAGCGCCTGCGGCCGATGTTCACCGTCGATTGATCAATAAAGGGTAAGCGTGCATGTCCCGTCGAGAAGTGTGCCGCGATGCTTGACGCCTACAGCCTCACCGATGCCGGTCCCCGGCGGCTCGACCTCGAGGCCGGCGCCCCGGTGCCGCCGGAGGCGAGCTGGGTGGACGTCCTCAAGCCCACCCCGGAGGAGGACCGCACCACCGAGGCATTCCTCGGCGCCAGCCTGCCGACCCGGGAGGAGGCGGCCGAGATCGAGTTCTCCAGCCGCTTCTACTATGAGGATGGCGCCGTGTTCATGACCGCGACGGTGCTGATCGGCGTCGACCGTGGCGAGGCCGCCCTCGTGCCGCTGACCATTGTGGTCGCCGGCGACCAGCGCATCGCGACGCTCCGCTACGACGACATTCGCGCCCTCCGCCAGTTCCTCGCCCGGGCCGGCAAGCCGGGCAGCACCTGCTCGTCGCCGCCGTCGGTGCTGCTCGGCCTGATCGAGGCGGTCGTCGACCGCACCGCCGACGTGCTGGAGCGGATCAGTGCCGATGTCGATCGCATCAACAGCGGCATCTTCGCCGCTCGCACCGAGCGCCGCGGCGGCCGCCATCTGGAGCAGCTGATCGGCGACATCGGCACCCAGGGCGACCTCGCCGCCAAGGCCCGCGAGAGCCTCGCCTCGCTCGAGCGGCTGGTCCAGTACGCCAGCCTCACGCTCCGCGGCGCCTTCGCCAAGGGCGCCAGCAAGAACCGGCTGAAGCTGATCGCCCGCGACGTACGCTCGCTGGAGGATCATGTCGGCTTCCTCTCCAACAAGATCACCTTTCTGCTCGATGCGACCCTCGGCCTGATCTCGGTGCAGCAGAACGAGGTGATCCGGGTGCTGACCGTCGCCGCGACGATCTTCTTCCCGCCGACCCTGATCGGCACCGTCTATGGCATGAACTTCGTCGACATGCCGGAGCTGACATGGCAGCTCGGCTACCCGCTCGCCATCGGCCTGATGGTCGCCTCGGCGGTGCTCCCCTACCTCTATTTCAAGCGCCGCGGCTGGCTCTGACCCCGCGCCGCTTCCTCGCGTGATAGGTGAGCGCCAGCGCGATGCAGTGGCGCAGCGGCGCCGCCGGCAGCGGCGCCTCGACATCGAGCAGGATCGCACGGTTGCCTTCGAAGCTTAGACTAGCGCGTCCTCATAGAGCTCGCGGAACCGGTCGATCAGGTGAGTCTGGCAGTGGACGTAGAGCGCCACGCGTTCCGGATCGTCCTTCACCGGACCGAGGCGGACGGTGGTTCCGCTCTTGCTGACGCTGGTGAGGTAGCTCGGCTGCCCCCACTTCAGCGTCTCCGCAAGCGGACCGACGCCCGGCGTCGCCGCCGCCGTCGCGAAGATCAGGGCGCGCAGACGGAGGAGCTGCGCCCGCGCCGCCGGCGCCGGGGCGTCGAAGACGGCGGCCACTGCGTCGTTGGAAAACGGCGGCTCGGCGCTCGTTCGCATGACGGCACCCGGTCCCTCACGCCTTGCGGTTCTTGGCGTCCCAGTTCCGTTCGAGGTTGGCGATCAGCGCCGGGCTGAAGTGGCAATAGGCCTGCTCGCGGGCATAGACCGAGGCGTAGCGGCGGAAGAGGTCGAGCGGCTCCTCGCCGACCCGGAAGGCGCGGCGGTTGCCGATCGCGCTCACCGCGCCGGCGTCGGTCATCCCGGCGATCACCTCGTCGATCGCGGCGTCCATCGCGTCGGCCGAGGCGATCTCGTCGCAGATCAGCCGCCCCTCCTGGCTGTCGCAGACCAGCTTCCGCTCGTACTGGATCGCCTCGCGGGCGATGCGGTCGCCGGTGAGCCGCGGCAGCCGCAGGTTGGCGAAGCCGGGGATGATCCCCTCCTTGCGGGCGGGCAGCGTCATGAAGGCATCGTCGGCGGCGAGCACGTAGTCGGCGACGAGAAGCAGCTGGCAGTGGCCGCCGATGGCGAAGGTCTCGACCACCGCCACCCACTGCTTTTCGGTCCCCCGTCCGCGCATGTCGTCGGGCAGCGCCTCCGGTCGTGCCACCCCGCGCAGCATCTTGTGGACGTAGCCGAGGTCGCGCTTCAGGAACCAGACGAAGGGGATCTTGCCGCGATAGAGGTGGGTGAGGTTGATGCCGCTGCCGAACACGTGGCGGCCGGCGTATTTCGGATGCTCGGCGAGGCCGCCGCGCATCACCGCGATCTCGCTCGCCGGGTCGAGGATGGCGACGTCGACCGCGGCTTCCATCAGGTCGAGGGTCGTCGCATCCTCGGCGTTAAGGAAGCGCGGATTGGCGGCGGTGAGGTGCACCGCCTTGCCCTTCCGTTCGAGCTTCGCCGGCCCGAGGTCGAGCCGGCCGTCGACGGCGAAGCGGGCGAGGTGCTCCGCACTTTCCGGCCGCGGCAGGAGCATGGCGTGGCAGAGATGGAAGCCCGCCTCCTCCACCGCCAGCACCTGGGCGAGGAAGATGCCCTGGTCGATCTCCACCCCGTCCTTGTCGCCCTGGTTGACTGCCGCCTCGGCGGCGACCTCCTCTTCCGACGGGGTGAGGCCGGGGATCGCCGCTGCCGCGGCGAAGACGAGGTCTTCGAGCCGCATGTGCCGCCCGCGCCGGTCGGTCAGCTCGTCATAGACCGCCGCCGCATGGACGGAGAGGAAGCGCTCGCGGCTCTCCCGCCCGGTGGCGAGGATCGTCTCCGCCGCCAGTGCCTGCGGCGCGTTCCGCTTCGGCTTCCGCGGCAGCGCCGCGAGGAGCTCCGTTGAGCGGTCCCAGAACGCCGAGTAGCGGTGGCGGTCGGTGGCGAGGTCGGCCGTGCGCGTCGGCTCGGCGGCGATCCAGTCGCCGACGGCCTCCGCGTCGAGGCCGGCGGCGGTGAGCGCGTCGATGGTGGCGTCGCCCGGTGTGTCCATGCGTGCAGTCCCCTCGTTCAGGTCTTCGGCCTGAGGTCGATCACCCGTTTCGCCTTCCCTGTCGACCGCGCGATCGTCCCCGGCGCCACGACCTCGACGGCGGCGGTGACCCCGGCATGGGCCTTGATGAGATGCTCGGCGTGCCGGCGGATGGCGTCCGCCTCGTCCTTCGCCCACACATCATAGCCGCTCCGCGCCTCGATGCGCACCGTCAGTTCGTCGAGGTGCCGTTTGCCGCGCCTGACCTCCAGCACGTAGTGCGGCGCAAGCCGCGGCTCGCGGGCGAGGATCGCCTCGATCTGGGTCGGAAAGACGTTGACGCCGCGAATGATCACCATGTCGTCGCTCCGCCCGGCGATGCGCGCCATCCGCCGCATCGCGCTTGCCGCCGGCGGCATCAGCCGGGTGATGTCGCGGGTGCGGAAGCGCACCATCGGCATCCCCTCCCGGGTGAGGGTGGTGAACACCGCCTCCCCCTCCTCCCCGTCGGCGACCGGCCGGCTGGTCTCCGGATCGATGATCTCCGGGTAGAAGTGCTCCTCGGCGATTGTCAGAGCCCCCTTGTCGCCGGCCCGCTCCTGCGCCACCCCCGGCCCGATCATCTCCGACAGGCCGTAGGTGTCGTAGGCGTCCGCCTTGAACCGCGCCTCGATCTCGTCGCGCATCCCCTCCGACCACGGTTCGGCGCCGCAGATCACCGTGCGGATGCCTTGCGCCGCCGGGTCGAGCCCCTGGGCTTCGAAGGCGTCGGCGA
>Ga0210086_1000334_pt1 | contig 28524 bp, 27 predicted proteins | sample China_Galinas_PW_3_FD_184867 | JGI IMG/M metagenome (GOLD analysis project Ga0210086, IMG submission 184867) | Wetland microbial communities from San Francisco Bay, California, USA, that impact long-term carbon sequestration - China_Galinas_PWB_D2... | ecosystem: Environmental > Aquatic > Marine...
CCGACTCTTTGGAGCTGTTGTCAGCCGCGCCTACCGCAGACCGGCCACGCGCCGATGCCCTGGCTGGCCAGCACGTTCTCCGCGACCCGGATCTGCTCGGCCCGGCTGGCATTCGCGGGCGATCCGACACCACCGTTGGCGCGCCACGTGCTCATCGTGAACTGCAGGCCGCCGGCGTAGCCGTTGCCCGTGTTGATAGACCAGTTGCCGCCAGACTCGCACGCAGCGATGGCGTCCCAGTTCACGCTGTCCGCTTGAGCGGCGGCGGTCGACAGCGCCAGCGGCGCGGCGATGAGTCCGCCGGTGATCGCCGCAGTGGTCACCAACTTGCGGAAGTTCGTCACAATCATTCCTTTCGCCAAGCGCGCGCCAAGGCTGCCCGCTGACGCGGGCGAGACGCCCGTTCGGGCAAGGTCGCCTCGGATCGCACCGTCTCGGTCAGGCGCGACATCGGGGTCAAGGCGGACGGCATGGCAGGAGGTGTAGCCATGGCCGCCTCCGGGTAGCCCCTTTTCACACGCAGGTTATCGGGTTTGAAATTATTTGCTCCATTTACGAAGCCGAACAGAATCTACAAATCTGAGAGCAAGAAGTCACGGCGGGGACTGTCAATCTCGGAAAGATAACTTTTCTATCTCCGGTAGCCGTTCTGAGTGTCGTGCCAGGTCACCGCGGCGCTTCTGAGAATTTCTCAGGCTTGGTGTCGCTTCGGGCTCTGTGACTGGAATCACCAGGATTTTGTGAGCTGGCACACCTAAACACGTGCTAGAGCTACGGCCTCCATCGCCGTCCGAAGGAAATGTCCCTTGTGTGATCCGCGTTGACGTGTCGGGCGAACGTGACTTGACTTACAGATGTCACAATCGGACAAATTGCAGAATTAATGGAGTGTCTGCAATTAGGCGATTATCTTTCGGCGAACAAATTTCACGGGGCGTCAATTCCCGCTGCGGCCGACGGAGGTATTCCCGCGAAAACGTGTCGCGCCGTCAGCGGAGCAGCAATAAATCAGCCGATGAATTGACGTTGGTGAGCGAACGGCCGTCCGTGACGACAATTCGCTGTGTCTCAACGGAATTCACCAACGCGGCCATGCTCCGTTCGCCCGCGGCGATCAGGGCGTTGATCCGGTCGACCAGCGACGTCCGGTACAGCCCCGCCAGGTAGTGGTCGCGGCCGTCCCATGGCAGCACCACGTCGGCGGTCAGATTCTTTGACGACTCCACCAGCACGTCGATCAACGCGGCGTCGAGAAACGGCATGTCCACGGCGCAGACGAAGGCCCACGGCACGCCGGCTTCCGCCACGGCGCGCAGTCCCCGACCGGTGGCGACGAGCGGCCCGACCCCGCGAACGTCGTCACGCAGCACCTCGGCATCGACCGGCGGGATCCGCTGACCCGGCGCGGCGATCACGAACACCGGCGCACACCGCGGCTTGACTGCGGTCACGGCATGCTCCACCAGTGTCCCGCCCAGATAGGGCAACGTCGCCTTGTCGCGGCCCATCCGACGCGACGCGCCGCCGGCCAGTACTACCGCGGCCAGGCCGGCCGACCCCGCGTCAGTCAACAGTCCAGGTATCGCGGCCCCGCAACAGCGACTGCAGTGCGGCGGTATCGTGCGCGGTCGCCTCCCGGGCGGCACGCACCTGCGCATGTGCACCGTCGTCGTACGTGGGGCGCTGCACCTGGCGGAAGATGCCCATCACGGTGTGCTCGAGGTCTTGGTCGGACAACCGCGACAGCGCAAACGCATAGCTGGGGTCATCCACGCTGGGCTGGTGCACCATGATCTGGCCGGCACCCACGTCGGCGGTCTTGGCCACCTCGAGGCCGAAGCCCGACCGCACCACGCAGTACTCGCCGTTGTTACCGAACGTGATCGGCTGGCCGGGCACGACGTTGATCAGCCGTTCGTCGGCACCTTCTTTGCGAAGCAGGTCGAACGAGCCGTCGTTGAAGATCGGGCAGTCCTGCAGGATTTCGACGAACGCGGCGCCGCGATGTTGGGCGGCGGCGCGCAGCACCTCGGAAAGGCCCTTGCGGTCGGAGTCCAGGGCGCGGCCCACGAAGGTGGCTTCGGCGCCGAGCGCCAGCGACACGGGGTTGAACGGCTGGTCGAGCGAACCCATCGGGGTGGACTTGGTGACCTTGCCGATCTCCGACGTCGGTGAGTATTGCCCCTTCGTCAGCCCGTAGATCCGGTTGTTGAACAGCAGGATCGTGATGTTGACGTTGCGGCGCAGCGCGTGGATCAGGTGGTTGCCGCCGATCGACAGCGCGTCGCCGTCACCGGTGACGACCCACACGGACAAATCCTCGCGGGCCAGGGCCAGGCCGGTCGCCAGCGTCGGAGCACGCCCGTGGATCGAGTGCAGGCCATAGGTTTCCAGGTAGTACGGGAAGCGGCTCGAGCAGCCGATGCCGCTGACGAAGACCATGTTCTCCCGCCGCAGGCCCAGCTCCGGCAGGAAGTTGCGAATCGTGTTGAGGATGACGTAGTCGCCGCACCCGGGACACCAGCGGACCTCCTGGTCGCTGGTGAAGTCCTTGGCCTTCTGCGGTACCTCGGTGGTGGGTACACCGCTCGCGGCGGTGAGACCCAGATCCTCCCCCTTCAGGCTGCCGATTACGTCAGTCATGGACTAGCTCCCGCATACTCCTCCACTCGCTACCGTCCAACTTAGCGAATCTGGTCTTGTCGCTCTCTCTTTCGGCCAGCGAACCGTCCAGTGCGACATCGATGATGTCTTCGACCTCGTCGGCTAGAAACGCCATGCCTTTGACTTTGGTCACCGGTTGGACGTCGACCAGATACTTGCCGCGCAGCAGCAGCGCCAGCTGACCGAGGTTCATTTCCGGGGCGACCACTTTGGGGTACCGGCGCAGCACGTCGCCGAGGTTGGCAGGCATGGGATTCACATGCCGAAGATGCGCATGCGCGACCTTGATGCCGTTGCGACGAGCGCGCCGGCACGCCTCACCGATCGGCCCGAAGCTGCTGCCCCACCCGATCAGCAGCAACTGGGCGTCGCCGGTGGGGTCATCGACCTCGATGTCGGGGACCGGGATGCCGTCGATCTTGGCCTGGCGCAATCGCACCATCAAATCGTGGTTGGCCGGATCGTAGGAGATGTTCCCCGAACCGTTGGCCGATTCCAGCCCGCCGATGCGGTGCTCGAGGCCGGGCGTGCCCGGGATCGCGAACTGGCGGGCCAGCGTCTTGGGATCGCGCGCATATGGTTGAAACTCCTCGCCCGGCGCAGCGAGGTTGCGGTCGATGGGCTCGAAGGTGCTGACGTCCGGAATGCGCCATGGCTCAGAGCCGTTCGCGATCGCACCGTCGGACAGCAGGATCACCGGCGTCCGATACGTCAGCGCGATCCGCACCGCCTCGATCGCGACCTCGAAGCAGTCTGACGGCGACCGGGCGGCCAGGACCGCGACCGGCGACTCACCGTTGCGCCCGAACAGCGCCTGCAACAGATCGGCCTGCTCGGTCTTGGTGGGCAGCCCCGTGGACGGTCCGCCGCGCTGCACGTCGATGACGAGCAGGGGCAACTCGGTCATCACGGCGAGGCCGATCGCCTCGGACTTCAGCGAGATGCCCGGGCCCGACGTGCTGGTGACGCCGAGCGCACCGCCATACGACGCACCGATCGCGGCGCCGATCCCGGCGATCTCGTCCTCGGCCTGGAAGGTGACGACGTCGAAGTTCTTGTGCTTGGACAGCTCGTGCAGGATGTCGGAGGCTGGGGTGATCGGGTAACTGCCCAGCACCACCTTGGTGTCGGCGAGCTGGCCGGCGACGATGATCCCGTAGGCCAGCGCGGTGTTGCCGGAGATCTGGCGGTACTCCCCCGGCGGGAGTTTGGCCGGAGCGACCTCGAACGTGGTGCCGAAAGCCTCGGTGGTTTCGCCGTAGTTCCAGCCGGCGCGCAGTGCCAGCACGTTGGCGTCGGCGATGTCGGGCTTGCGGAGGAACTTCTCGCGGACGAAAGTCTCCTGCGGCTCGATCTCACGGCCGTACATCCACGACAGCAGTCCGAGCGCGAACATGTTCTTGGCGCGCTGGCCGTCCTTCTTCGATGCTCCGACTTCCTCGACGGCACCCAGCGTGAGAGTGGTCATCGGGACGGCTTGCACGACATAGTCCGACAGCTCACCGGATTCCAGCGGGTTGGCCTGGTAGCCGACCTTCGCAAGGTTGCGTTTGGTGAACTCGTCGGAGTTGGCGATCACGAGGCCGCCACGGGGCAGATCGCCGACGTTGGCTTTGAGGGCCGCGGGGTTCATCGCGACCAGAACGTCTGGACGGTCGCCCGCGGTCAAGATGTCGTAATCCGCGATCTGGATCTGAAACGACGAAACACCGGGAAGCGTGCCTTGCGGCGCCCGGATCTCGGCGGGGTAATTGGGTTGCGTGGCAAGGTCATTGCCGAAGAGCGCGGCCTCGGAGGTAAACCGGTCTCCCGTCAACTGCATGCCGTCACCGGAATCACCGGCGAAGCGAATGACGACTTTCTCTAGCTGTTGCCGTACACGCTCTGCACTGGCGTCGTTGCCGGTCGGCGCCACGACATCCCCTCTTCCGCTTTCTCACGTCCGTGGCCACCTTTCGCCCCACGCCGCGAAATTGATGTCACTGCTAGTACCGATTATTGCACTTTCTTAGTGATGTCTTTGCTTGTTGTCATGCGCGCAATATCTTACCGCGCCGCAAAGCGCCAGCTCAGGGTGCACGACACTCCGGCGTCCCCCGCGAAAGTGTGGTTTTCATCACTATTTTCCGGATGCCTTTTCTAAGAGAGCCGCTTACCGCTCGCTAGCACTGTGCTGACGGCACCGCCTGGACACGCCGCGGGCCGGCGATGGGCAGGGAGCAGGTCGCCGATTACCCCCACTTACCGCCGTCATCAAAACTACGCTCACTGGTGATGAACTGGAAGGTTCCGGTGTGGCGGGCCAGCGGGACTGGCCTGGCCTCGTTGGCAACTGCCGCACCGGCCGGGCCAGAGGTACGGGTGACCATGTTCGCGTCCGTTCGGACCGCACTTCGTTACGCCCGCGCCCGGGCCGCCACACTGACCGAAGTCGCCGACGGAGATACCGCGCACGACATCCCGCTGATGACGCCGGTGGCGGCTCCCCGGCCGCCGGTGAAGGACGCGCTCGGCATCGCCAGGGTCGGCACCTTCCCAACCGGGATCGCAGTGAGTCCGGACGGCAACCGGGTGTACGTGGTCAACAGCGGTGACGACTCGGTGTCGGTGATCGATGCCGAGACCGGGACGGCTGCGCTGACCATCGCGGTGGGGCATGCTCCGTATGGCATCGCGCTGACGCCGAACGGTCGAAATGCCTATGTAGCCAATGCCGTCGGCAACTCCGTGTCGGTTATCGACACGCAGACCCAGACGGTCACGGCGACCATCGCCGTCGGTGCGAAGCCTTACGGGATCGCGGTGAGCCCAGAATGCGACGACGTTTATGTGACCAACCAGGCCGACGGGTCGCTGACGGTCATCGGCGCCGTCACGTCGACCATTGCCGTGGGTGGCGCCCCAACCGGCGTGGCCGTCAGCCCGGACGGGCGGCACGTCTACGTCGTCGACAACGAGGGCCACCGGCTCGTGGTGGTCGACACCGACGCCGGCGTCGTCGCCGCAGCTGTCCGCGTCGGCAGGCAACCCGCCCAGGTGTCGGTCACGCCGGACGGATCGCGGGCTCTGGTGACCAACGCCGGAGGTGGCACGGTGTCGGTCGTCGACCTGGCCGCGGCGCGGGTGACCGAGACCATCCCGGTGAGCGCCCACCCGATCGGCGTCGGCATGGGCGCGGATGGCCGGTTTGCCTACGTCACCGCGCTCGATCACTCGCTGCTGTCGGGCACGGTGACGATCATCGACACCGCGACCGGCATGAAGAGCACCAGCCCCGCGGGTGCGCCATACGGGGTGGCCGCTGATCCGACGGGTGACTGTGCCTACGTCACGAATTTCCGCTCGCACGCGGTGTCGTTGATCGCCCCGGCGCCCGGCGCCGAACGCGACGCCCGCGGTCCTGAGGCCTCTCGTCGGCACGAACTGGTCCGCGCCATCCCGCTCGACCGCGATATCGGCGGTGTCGTCACCGACCCAGAACTGTCCCGCGCCTTCGTGATTCGCAGCGATGACGACGCGATCGAAGTGGTCGGCACCTCCGCGGAACCCGTCGCCGTGCCGGTGGGCAGCTACCCGTCGGCGCTGGTGCTGAGTCGCGACGCAACCCGCGCATACGTCACCAACTACGAGGACGACTCCCTGTCGGTCATCGACACCGACCCGCTCAGCGAGTTGTGCAACACCGTCATCACCACCCTGGATGTAGGACGGTGCTGGGCCACGGGGGTGCTGCTGAGCAGTGACGGCAACCGCGGGTACGCGGTCGACGAGCGGGACGCCCACCTGTCGGTGATCGACACCGCTTCGGGCAGCCCGACTCGCGACACCGTCGTCGCCACGGTCGAACTCGGGGAACCGCCGGCAGGGCTGCGGATCGCACCCAACGGCCGATGGGTTTACGCCATCAACCACTTCGACCACGCGGTGTGGGCCATCCATACCGCTACGAACCGGATTGCACCGATCCGACTGCCGACGTATCCCTATCGAATCTCGTTGAACCCGAACGGTTCCCGGCTGTACGTCAGCTTGTGCGACGACGGGTCGACGTGCGTGATCGACACCGATCCAACCAGCTCTACCTACCACTGCATCATCGACCGAATCCGGCTCGGGGGCCATGTTTCCGACCCCGTCTTCACGACGGCCGGTACGCGCGCATATGTCGTGAAGTCCGACCTGAACGCCGTGGCCGTCATCAATACAGGGGACAGCAGCGTCAAACACATTGCCGTGGGCCATTATCCGTGGGACTTGGCCGTCAGCCCCGCTGCCCGTCGCGCATATGTGGCCAACTCGCTCGACGACTCGGTGTCGGTGATCAGCTGCGCAACCGACTTGGTCACCGCGACGGTTCCCGTCGGCGCACGGCCCTGCCGCATCGCGGTCTGCGCCAATGGCGACCGCGCGTTCGTCGTCAACAGCGCGGACGAATCGGTGTCGGTGATCGATACCGCTACCGCGACGGTGAGCGCGACAGTCGCGGTGGGGCGCGCACCGTTTGACGTGGCGGTCAGCGCCGACGGCCTGCGGGCGTTCGTCGAGCACCGCGGCGGGTTGTCACTGATCGCTCTGTAGCCGCTCAGTTCAGGCGGCCATGAGATCGAATCCCGATGATCGTGAAACGCGGTCGAATTGTTCGCGAAACAGCTCCCGGAGGCGCATGCTTGAGCGCCAGGGGATCACCGGATGCCTCGGGAGGCGCTCGCGATGAGTCGATTCACCGCCACCATGTACCGGAACGCCCGCACCAGTTCAAACGGGTTGGTCACCGGCGAGCCACACGCGCCGGTCCGACACAGCTGGCTCGAGGTACATCAACGCGCCCGGCGAGTAGCCGGAGGGCTGGCCGCAGCCCGCGTGGGACCCGGCGACGCGGTCGGCGTGCTGGCCGGCGCTCCGGTCGAAATCGCCCCGACGTCCCAGGGGGTGTGGATGCGACGCGCCAGCCTGACCATGCTGCACCAGCCCACGCCGCGTACCGACCTCGCGCTGTGGGCCGAGGACACCATGACTGTCGTCGACATGATCAGCGCGAAGGCGGTGATCGTCTCCGAGCCGTTTCTGGCTGCGATCCCCGTGCTGGAAGAGCGCGGCGTCACGGTCGTCACCGTCGAGCAGTTGCTGGCGGCCGACCCGATCGAACCCGTCGGGACCGGCGAGAACGACGTCGCGATGATGCAGTTGACGTCCGGATCGACGGGATCTCCCAAAGCCGTGGTGATCACCCACCACAACCTCCATTCCAACGCCGAGGCGATGTTCGTCGGAGCCGAGCACGACCTCGACCACGACGTGATCGTCAGCTGGCTGCCGCTGTTCCACGACATGGGGATGACCGGCTTCCTGGTCGTGCCCATGTACTTCGGCGCCGAGCTGGTCGTCGTCACTCCGATGGACTTCCTGCGCGACATCTTGTTGTGGCCCAAGTTGATCGACAAATACAAGGGCACGATGACGGCAGCGCCGAACTTCGCCTACGCGTTGTTGGCCAAGCGGCTGCGCAAGCAGGCCACGCCGGGGCAGTTCGACCTTTCCACGCTGCGCTGGGCGTTGTCGGGCTCGGAGCCGGTGGAACCGGCTGACGTCGAAGATCTGGTCGACGCGGGCAAGCCGTTTGGCCTGCGGCCGCAGGCGATCCTGCCGGCGTACGGGATGGCCGAGACGACGGTCGCCGTGTCGTTCTCCGAGTGCGGGGCCGGCCTGGTGGTCGACGAGGTCGACGCCGACCTGCTCGCCGTGCTGCGGCTCGCGGTGCCGGCGACCAAAGGTCACACCACACGCCTCGCCTCGCTTGGACCGTTACTCGAGGGGCTGGAGGTGCGCATCGTCGACGAGAACGCCAACATGCTGCCCGAACGCGCGGTGGGTGTCATCGAGTTGCGCGGAGCTCCGGTGACCCGGGGATACGTCACAAGGGGCGGGTTCGTGCCGACGCAGGACCAGCAGGGCTGGTACGACACCGGCGACCTCGGCTATCTGACCGACGAAGGCCACATCGTGGTCTGCGGCCGGGTCAAGGACGTGATCATCATGGCCGGCCGCAGCATCTACCCCACCGATGTGGAGCGCGCGGCGTGCCGCGTCGACGGCGTCCGGCCGGGCTGCGCGGTCGCGGTCAGGCTGAATGCGGGCCGCGCCCGGGAAAGCTTCGCTGTTGCCGTCGAATCGAATGCGTGGAATGAGCCCGACGAGGTCCGCCGGATCAAGCACGCGGTCGCCCACGCCGTGGTTGCGGAGGTCGATGTACGGCCCCGAAATGTCGTCGTGCTCAGCCCGGGCACGATCCCGAAGACACCCTCGGGCAAGCTTCGCCGCGCTCACGCGCTCTCCCTGGTGAGTTGATCGTCGGTCGCAGCGGCCTAGATTGGGGAGATGGGACGGGTAACGGCGCGGCGACCGGCGCAACACCTGACGGCCGATGGCAGCGTTAGCCGGCCCGAGACGCTGGCGGTCGAAGAGCCGATGGAGATTCGGGTGAACGGCGCCCCGATCACCGTGACGATGCGGACCCCGGGCTCGGATGTCGAACTCGCACAGGGCTTTCTGCTCACCGAGGGGCTGATCGCCCAGCGTGACGACGTGTCGACCGTGCGCTATTGCCGAGGTTCCGGCGACGACGGCCTGAACAGCTACAACATTCTTGACGTCACGCTGGCCAGCGGCGTCCCGGCGCCCGCCGTCGACGTCACGCGGAATTTCTACACCAAGTCGTCGTGCGGTGTGTGCGGAAAGGCGTCGCTCGAGGCGGTGCGGTTGACCAGCCGGCACTGTCCCGGCGACGACCCGGCGACCGTCGCAGCACAAACCTTGACCGCGCTGCCTCGCCAACTGCGTTCGGCGCAACGGGTTTTCGACAGCACGGGGGGCCTGCACGGGGCGGCGCTGTTCGGGATCGACGGCACCATGCTGGCGGTTCGAGAGGACGTCGGCCGCCACAACGCCGTCGACAAGGTGATCGGCTGGGCGGTGGAGACGGGCCGAATCCCGTTGAGCGGCACCGTTCTGCTGGTGAGCGGGCGTGCGTCGTTCGAGATCACGCAGAAAGCGGTGATGGCGGGGATCCCGGTGCTGGCGGCAGTGTCTGCACCGTCGTCGCTGGCGGTGGACCTGGCCAGCCAGTCGGGGCTAACCCTGGTGGCGTTCCTGCGGGGCGACTCGATGAACGTCTACACCAGGCCGGATCGGGTGGCGCGGTAGGCCGAGCCGAGCGTGGGATTGATGCACGCTTTCCAAATCCGCGTCACAAGTCCACGTTCGGCACGTGAATTACGCGCTCTTGTCGCGGCGCTCCGGGCGCGACGGCTTGCGCGGCACGATCGTCGGCAGCACGTTGTCCTGCACGGTTTCCTTGGTGACGACGACCTTGGCGACGTCGTCACGGCTGGGGATGTCATACATCACCGGCAGCAGGACTTCCTCCATGATCGCGCGCAGACCGCGAGCGCCGGTGCCGCGGTGGATGGCCTGATCGGCAATGGCCTCCAGCGCGTCGTCGGTGAATTCCAGCTCCACGCTGTCCATATCGAACAACCTGGTGTACTGCTTCACCAAAGCGTTCTTCGGCTTCGACAGGATCTGCACCAGAGATTCCTTGTCGAGATTGGTCACCGATGCCACCACCGGCAGCCGGCCGATGAACTCGGGAATCAGCCCGAACTTGATCAAGTCCTCAGGCATGACCTCGGCGAAATGGTCGGTGGTGTCGATCTCGGCCTTGGACTTGACCTCCGCGCCGAAGCCCAAGCCGCGCTTGCCGGTCCGATCGGAGACGATCCTCTCCAGTCCCGCGAACGCCCCGGCGACGATGAACAACACGTTCGTGGTGTCGATCTGGATGAACTCCTGATGCGGATGCTTGCGGCCGCCCTGCGGCGGCACCGACGCCTGCGTGCCCTCCAGGATCTTCAGCAGGGCCTGCTGCACGCCCTCACCCGAAACGTCGCGGGTGATCGACGGGTTCTCGCTCTTGCGGGCGATCTTGTCGACCTCGTCGATGTAGATAATTCCGGTCTCGGCGCGCTTCACGTCGTAGTCGGCCGCCTGGATGAGCTTCAGCAGAATGTTCTCGACGTCCTCGCCGACGTAGCCGGCCTCCGTCAGCGCGGTGGCGTCGGCGATCGCGAACGGCACGTTGAGCATCTTGGCCAGCGTCTGGGCCAAATAGGTCTTGCCGCATCCGGTGGGGCCCAGCATCAGGATGTTGGACTTGGACAGCTCGACGGGCTCCGCGCGGGAGTCGCGCATCTTCTCACCGGCCTGGATGCGCTTGTAGTGGTTGTAGACGGCGACGGCCAGCGTGCGCTTGGCGGTGTCCTGGCCGATCACATAGCCCTCGAGGAAGTCGCGGATCTCGGCCGGTTTGGGCAGTTCGTCGAGTTTGACGTCGTCCGCGTCCGCCAGTTCCTCTTCGATGATCTCGTTGCAGAGGTCGATGCACTCGTCGCAGATGTACACGCCGGGACCCGCGATGAGCTTCTTGACTTGTTTTTGGCTCTTGCCGCAGAACGAGCACTTCAGCAGGTCACCGCCGTCTCCGATGCGCGCCATGGTGGTGGGATCCTACTTCCTGTTCGCCGTCGGTACCGGTGTCGGTCGGTTCGTCTCAGAGGTCTGCCCCGACGCTACCCGCAAGATCGGCCGGTCTGCGACCCATAGCCGCGAATCGCGTCAGTGGTATTTATCTGTGTGCGCAGAACATAGCGTCTGTCCGCGCCACAAACGCGGCGTAACACCGGACCGTGTCCTTGGCGTGTCGCCGCTGCAACCGGGCTGCGATCCTGAGCAGGACCGATCAGACCGCCTGCGCCGAAAGCTTTCGGTACTCCAGCACGGTGTCGATGATCCCGTAGTCCTTGGCATCTTCGGCGGTGAGGATCTTGTCGCGGTCGGTGTCCTTGCGGATCACGTCGGGATCCTTGCCGGTGTGCCGCGCCAGCGTCGTCTCCATCAGCTTGCGCATCCGCTCGATCTCGGCGGCCTGGATCTCCAGGTCAGAGAACTGGCCTTGGATCACTCCGGCCAGCGCCGGCTGGTGGATCAGCACCCGAGCGTTGGGCAGGGCCATCCGTTTGCCCGGTGTTCCCGCCGCTAGCAGCACCGCCGCCGCCGAAGCGGCCTGGCCGAGGCACACCGTCTGAATGTCGGCGCGCACGTACTGCATGGTGTCGTAGATCGCCATCAGCGACGTGAACGAGCCCCCCGGCGAATTGATGTACATCGTGATGTCGCGGTCGGGATCCAGCGATTCCAACACCAGCAGCTGGGCCATGATGTCGTTGGCCGACGCGTCGTCAACCTGTACGCCGAGGAAGATGATGCGCTCCTCGAACAGCTTGTTGTAGGGGTTCGACTCCTTGATCCCGTATGTGGAGTGTTCGATGAACGACGGCAGGATGTAGCGCGCTGAAGGCTGATTCACGACTCCGCCGTGGGAAGGCTGAATCACGGCTCCGCCGTGGGGTGCGACGTTGGGGTTCATTGGTCTAGTCCTGCTCCTGGTCCTGATCCGTTGACTTCGGCGCGGGTGATGATGCGGTCGACGAAGCCGTACTCCAGCGCCTCCTGGGCCGTGAACCACCGGTCGCGGTCTGAGTCGGCGTAGATGCGCTCCAGCGGCTGGCCGGTGAACTCGGCGTTGAGCCGGAACATCTCCTTCTTGATCACCGCGAACTGCTCGGCCTGAATCGCGATGTCCGCGGCGCTGCCCGTGACGCCGCCCAGCGGCTGGTGCATCAGAATCCGGGCGTGCGGTAGCGCGTAGCGCTTGCCCTTGGTTCCCGCGGCCAGCAGGAACTGACCCATCGACGCGGCCATGCCCATGGCATAGGTGGCCACGTCGCAGGGCGCCAGCACCATCGTGTCGTAGATGGCCATGCCCGCGCTGATCGAGCCGCCCGGAGAGTTGATGTAGAGATGGATGTCCTTGGTCGGGTCCTCGGCCGCCAGCAGCAGAATCTGCGCGCACAACCGGTTGGCGATGTCGTCGTCGACCTGAGAGCCCAGGAAGATGATGCGCTCGGACAGCAACCGCTCATAGACGGAGTCGACGAGGTTCAGCCCCGGCGCACTCGACCGCATTTCAGTCACGGCTAGTACCTGCTTTCTGGACGTGTGCTTCACCCGACACTAACCAACTCGCTGCTCCCCGCACTCCCGGCAGTGCGCCGGTTCGCTCTCAGCGTTATTGGGCGTCGGCCGCTTCTGTTTCTTCTTTGTGTTCTTCCGCGTCTTCTTCTGTGTGCTCCGCCGCGCCCGGTTCCTCTCCCGCGCCGAAGAACTCGTCGGTGTCCACGGCATTACCGGCCGTGTCGTTGACCCTCGCAGCGCGCACCACCGCCGCCAGCGTCTTGCCTCGGCGCACGTCGGCGAACATCGCCGGCAGCTGGTTGTTCTCCTGCAGGAACTGCAGCAGCTGCTGCGGCTCGACGCCGTACTGTCGCGACTGCAGCACCAGCCGCTCGGTCAAGTCGTCCTGGCCGACCTGGACCTCGAGTTCGTCGGCGACCGCGTCGACCAGCAGCTGAGTCTTGATCCCCTTCTCCGCATTCTCGCGGGCCTCTGCCTCGAACTGCTCGCGGCTGGTGCCTTGCTCGGCCAGCGCCTCGGCCAGCCGGTCCTCGTCGTGGTCGAGGCCATGTAGCGCGTTGTGCACGGTCTCGTCGACCTGCGACTGCACGATATTCTCCGGCAGCGGCACCTCCACCTGATCGAGCAACGACTCGATCGCGGCGTCGCGGATCTTCTCCGCCTGCTGAATCCGCTTGACTCGCGCCACCTGGTCGCGCAGGCTCGACTTCAGCTCATCGATGGTGTCGAATTCGCTTGCCAGTTGCGCGAATTCGTCGTCGGGTTCTGGCAGCTCGCGCTCCTTGACGGAGTTCACGGTGACAGTCACCTGCGCGCTCTGGCCGGCGCGCTCGCCCGCGGCGAGGGTGGTGGTGAACACGCGGCTCTCCCCTGCCGACAACCCGACGATCGCGTCGTCGAGCCCCTCGACGAGCTGGCCCGAGCCCACCTCGTGCGACAGTCCTTCGGTCGACGCCTCGGGCACCTCCTCGCCATCGACGGTCGCCGACAGGTCGATCGACACGAAATCCCCTGCCTGCGCTGCCCGTTCGACTCCGGTCAGCGTCCCGAACCGGGCGCGCAGCGACTCCAACTCGGCGTCGACGTCCTCCTCGCTCACTTCGACGGGATCGACGGTGATCGTGAGCGTGTTCAAATCCGGCAGATCGATCTTCGGCCGCACGTCTACCTCGGCGGTGAAGACCAGTTCGTCGCCGTCTTCGATCTTGGTGATCTCGATCTCCGGCTGACCGATGGGTTGCACGTCAGAGGACGTGACAGCCTCGGAGTAGCGGCTCGGCAGTGCGTCGTTGACCACCTGCTCGAGCACCGCGCCGCGGCCGATTCGGGCTTCGAGCAGCTTGGCCGGGGCTTTGCCGGGACGAAATCCGGGCAGCCGCACCTGCTGGGCCAGCTGTTTGTACGCGTGGTCGAAGTCGGGCTGCAGCTCGGTAAACGGCACCTCGACGTTGATCCGGACCCGGGTGGGGCTCAGCTGCTCAACGGTGCTCTTCACGTGTATGGCTCCTCGGTTGGTCGGTTCCGGTCGGGGTGACAGGATTTGAACCTGCGGCCTTCCGCTCCCAAAGCGGATGCGCTACCAAGCTGCGCTACACCCCGCGCTTTGCGTAACCAGGCGATCCTACGGCCCGCTTGGCTTGGGGCGCGAAAGCACCGTACAGTGCCTTCTTTGCAGGCCTTCGTCGCTGTGCTGCGGGCGTAGCTCAATGGCAGAGCCCTAGCCTTCCAAGCTAGTTATGCGGGTTCGATTCCCGTCGCCCGCTCCGATACTCGCCTGCGGCGTGACCGATCCGCCGCGAAAGTCACGTTTTGCAGAGGAAGAGCGAGAAGCCGTCTGCAAGACGCTCATTTCGGCGCAAACAGTCCGCATGCGCCGTCGGTAGGGTGGACGCCATGAACGCGGCGCTGTTGGTGATCCTTCTCGTGGTGGTCGCCGCTATCGCGCTGACGGTGGTGAGTTCGTCGCGGGCATCGCGGAATCGGAGCGCAGCCTCGCTCGCCGACGCGAAGGCTGACGCGCGGCGCGCGATCGAGCGGCTCGGCGGTCAGGTGCTCAATGTGACCGGCACCGACGACGCGTCGAAGCAGGCGATGGCCGATGCCTCGGAGCGGTATACCGCCGCGGGGTCACAGATCGAGCAGGCGACCACGGTGAAGCAGGCGCAGTTGGCCAAGGAGAGCGCGCTGGAAGGCCTCTACTACGTGCGCGCCGCACGCCAGGCAATAGGCATGGATCCCGGCCCCGAATTGGAGTCGCTGACGGGGCAGCAGTCCGCCGGGATTGTCACCGAGGACCGCCGGGTCCAGGTCGAGGGGCGCGAGATCGAAGCGTCGCCGACGCCGTCGCCCCGCACCCCGAACTATTTCCCCGGCGGCAGGGTGGCCGGACGGCCCGTACCGGCCGGTTGGTACTCCGAACCGTGGTGGAAGACGGCGCTGGTGGCCGGCGCATGGGGTCTCGGCTCTGTGCTGATGTTCGACGCGTTGTTCTCCGGAATGCACGGCGTGGGTTACGACGCCGCGCAGTTCGGGAACGGCTACGACGCCGGTTTCGACGCCGGACAGGACACCGGCGGCTGGGGTGACGCCGGCAGCGGCGACTTCGGCGGTTTCGACTTCTAAGCGGGCGTCATAGAAAAAGGCCGAGTGCCGTTGCGGTGATGAGCACCATCACCGCAACCCCGATCCACTGCACCTGCGCGCGTGCAGTGATGTGTTTGGGAAGCGGTCGCCGGGCAAGGTCTCGTTGCCGGCTTATGCCGACCAGATAGACGGCGATCGCGATGATCGCCGCCAGCGCGGCCGCGGCGGGCCGCAGCGGTCCGTCGTCGTGGTGCGGCTGCTTTACCACCAGCAGGACCCCGTTGACCAGGACGGCCAGCGACGTGCGGCTCCACGCCAGCGCCGTCCGCTCCGCCGGCAGGCCCTCGGGTCCCGGCTCGGTCACTGAATCACTGTGTTGATCACCACGACGCCCAAGATCAGCGCACCCAGTAGAACTAGCCCCAAGCCGAGGACCACCGGTGCGCGGTGCCGGGGCAGCGGCTGGCCCCGGCGCATCGCCTGGTCGACCTGCCGCCAGCGGCGCAGGCCCAGGCCGGCGCTGAGCATGGCAAGGGCGGTGAGGAAAGCCCCGACGAGGTGCCGGGCTCCCGGCACGCCGAACTGCGGCACGAATTGGACGATCGCGACCGCCGCCGCCAACAGGCCGAGTGACGTGCGTTGCCACGCCAGGAAAGTGCGCTCGTTGGCCAGCGTGAACCGGTAGTCGGGCTCAGCACCTCCGTCGGGGTCCTGCCCTCCGCTGTCCTTAGCTGTCACTGCGCACCTCGACGTCGCTGTCGTCCGGGGCGGCGATGGTCAACACCGCATCGGCGATGTTCGGGTCAGACTCGAGTTCCTGTTCGAGGCGCCGGAGAGTGCGCGCCACATCCGATTCGGCATGGTCACCGACGACGTCGACGCTGGCCACCACGAAGAGTTGCTTTGGCCCGATGAACACCAAGCGCAAGTACCGTACGCCGGCGACATCGGGTAACCGCGAAATGCGCGCGACCACGGCATCGCGCAGCTCGTCGGAACCCGGCTCGCCTGTCAGGAATCGGCGATTGCGGTCGATGAGCACAACGGCCACCACGCCGAGCAGGACGCCGACGAGAATGGAGCCAATGCCGTCCCACACCGCATTGCCGGTCAGTTCATGCAGCCCGATCCCGGCGAACGCGATGACGATTCCGATCACAGCGGCGCTGTCCTCGGCGAACACCGCTCGTGTGGTCGGGTCGGACGTCGCCAACACGTGCTCGAGAAGGTCGCGGTTGTACCGGTGTGCCTCGCGGCGCAGCTGGCGCGAGGCCCGCATCAGCGAGAAGCTCTCCATCGCCAACGCGATCAACAGCACGATGTAGGACAACCAGTAGTCGGTCTCCTCGGACTCGCCGCCGTGCAGGATTTCGGTCATCCCGTGCCAGATAGACACCGAGGCCCCCACGGTGAACAGACCGACTGCAGCCAGCAGCGACCAGACATAGGCCTCGCGGCCGTAACCCATGGGATGGCTGGCGTCGGCGGGTCGTCTGCTGCGCCGGTCCGCGATCAACAGCAACACCTGGTTGCCGGTGTCCGCCCAGGAGTGGGCCGCCTCGGCGAGCATCGAGGCCGATCCGGACATCACGCTGGCCGCCGTCTTGGCGGTTGCGATCACTGCGTTCGCTGCGAGAGCGATCAGGACCGTTCGAAGGCTTTCACCCTGTCCGGGGTCGGACATGTGCTGCAGATCCTGCTGTTGATCCACGTGTCGCCCATCTGTCGGTCCTGAGCGGCTTTCCAGCCGCGCCGCTTCATCGAAGTTCCCCGCATCGCGCCCGTCAATCAGCACCGCCGTGTCGAAGTTCAGCCGCAGCGATCAACCGCCGGCCCCGCCATCCACTGAACTTGCCGAACAACACAATGAGGGCAGGCACGAGCAATGATCGCACTAGGAAGGCGTCCACCAGCACACCCACGGCCACAGCGAACGCCAATTCCCGAAACGGCGCCACGGGAATCAGCGCGACGCACGCAAAACTCGCGGCCAGCGCGACCGCTGCGACGTTGACGGGACGCGCGGACCGCGGAACCGCTGCGACCAGCGCTTCCCGCAATGGCAGGGAACGAGTTTCGTCCCAGATGCGGCCGACGGTGAATATGTTGTAGTCCGAGCCGAGCGACGCCAGCAGTACACCGGCCGCAAACGGCGCGTAGAAGATGAGGCCCTGCTGGCCGATCGCCCCCTGAAACACCAGCGTGGTGAGGCCGAGCGCCGCACCCACCGACAGAAAGCTGCACGCCAGCAAGTAGATCGGGGCCACCACCGCGCGCAAGAAGAGCATTAGCAGCACCAGGTTGACGGCCGCGACCGCGACCGCAACGCGAATGAGATCGGCTCTGGCCGTGCTGACGAATTCCGCGCCCAGCGACCACGCGCCGGTAAACCTCACGTGTGCCTTGCCCAAGCCAGAGCGCTGCAACAGCGCAACGCCGCGGTGGGTCAGCAGCCGCGCGAACTGCTCGCCGCGCGTCGGCCGCTCGTCGGCCGCACTGTCGCGCCCACGCCCCGCGCCGGGCCAGAGGGCGAGCCGCCCCAGGATCGCCAGCAGGGCCGGCACAAGTGTCATCGACACGAGCAACGCGATCACCACCAACATCGCCAGACCCGGACCGAAGACGCGAAACAACGACAACTTGGCCACCGAGACACTGGCCACCCCGGCCGCCACGGTCAGCCCTGCGACCAGCACGATCGGCGCATTGTGCGTCACGGATGCGCGCAGGGCCGCACGGGGCGAACACCCCAGCAGCACTCGCCGCCGCATGCCGGCCAGGAAAAAGATCGAGTAATCGGTGGCGAGACCGAGCGTGAGCGCAACGATCAGCGGCTGAATCTGACTCGGAGCGATGGCCCCGACATCGGTGGAGGCCGCGCCGATCACGCGAACAGCCAAGAGATAGGCGACGACGGCGGTGGCCAGCGTGATCAGTGGGGCCACCAGCGATCGGACGGTGATCGCCAGGATGAGCGCGACCGCGGCTAGTGACCCGATTTCCACCCGTTTGAACCGTTCTCGGACGAGGCGGCCCTGCTCGACCTGGACCGTGATCACTCCGGTCACGCCCACCACGTCGGCCTCGGGTCCGAGGTCGTCGGCGTAGGTCCGTGCGGCGTCGACGAGTTCTCCGCTGTTCAGCGTCGACCCGCCCCACAGTTATGTGACGATCGTCGTCGGCCAACCCGGGGCGGACGGCACGTTGGGCACGGGCAGGGCACCGGCGATTCCAGTGGCAGGCATGCAGTTGTTCATCGTGTCGAGGTTGACCTGGGCTGCAGGCCGACATCGCTGCGCAACGTCGGCAGGTACATCGTCGCAAGCCAGACCGCGGCGCCGATGCCGGAAAGGATCGACCAGCGCAGCCGGATGACAACTGCGGCGTAGCCCCGGCTGAGTCGCCGCCCGCTCTCCCGCTCCGCCATGGCCGCCTCCTTGGGACCCTGCCGGCGCGGACTTCTTTCGATGGCCGCCCCTGTCTCATAGTCTCCCACGTCCGGAGCGACACATACGTCACGTCTGGCAGGTCGGGCACCAGAACACGTTGCGGCCCTCCAGCACGGCAGTGAGCACCTTGGTGCCGCACACCCGGCACGGCTCGCCGGCGCGGCGATAGACATATGTCCGCGGCCGGCCGGGCCGGTACGACGGCGCGCCGTGGTCGTCCTCCTTGCGGACCACGTGAATCATGCCGCGCCGGTAGCCCACTCGCATCAACTCCACCAGATCGGCCCAGGCCGAGTCGAATTCGGCCTCGCCGACGGCCCTACCGGGGCGGTAGGGATCGATCTCGTGCCGGAACAGCAGCTCGTTGCGATAGACGTTGCCGATGCCGGCAATCACCGCCTGGTCCATCAGCAGCGCACCAATCGGGCGCTGCGACTTGGTGATTCGCTTCCATACTCGGTCCGGATCGGCATCGCGCCGCAGCGGGTCGGGGCCGAGCCGTGCGATCACCGCATCGGCTTGCGCCTCGTCGAGCACCTCGCATGCGGTCGGGCCGCGCAGGTCGGTACCGAAGTCGGCACTGACCATCCGCATGCGCACCTCGCCGACCGGAAGCGGCTGCGGTAACGCGAACTCCGAGAACGCGCCGTACAACCCCAGGTGCACGTGAACTATCGGGCCGCCGACATAGTGGTGAAACAGGTGCTTGCCGTAGGCGCTGGCCCGCCGCAGCACCCTGCCGTTGACTATTGCCGCGCCGTCGGCGAACCGGCCTTGAGGACTGCTCACCGCGACCGGCCCTCCGCCGAACTTACGCTGGTGCAGCCGCGCCAGCCGGTGCAGCGTGTGACCTTCGGGCACGCGCTAGTCCGGCGCGCCGGGCACCGGCGGGCCGTGATGGGTGCGCTCGTATTCGGCCAGGATGTCGATACGGCGCTGGTGGCGTTCGGCTTTCGACCACGGGGTGGACAGGAACGCGTCGACGATCGCGAGTGCCTGCTCGACGGTGTGCATCCGCGCACCGATGCCGATCACCTGTGCGTCGTTGTGTTCGCGGGCCAGTGACGCCGTCTCGGTGTTCCAGCCCAGCGCGCAGCGCGCGCCGGGCACCTTGTTCGCGGCGATCTGCTCGCCGTTGCCGGAACCGCCGATCACGATGCCGAGGCTGCCGGGATCTGCCACCGTCCGCGCGGCCGCCGAGATGCAGAATGCCGGGTAGTCGTCGTCGGCGTCGTAGGTGTACGCGCCGCAGTCGACCGGTTCGTGGCCAGCGCTACGGAGGTGGTCGATGATGGCCTGCTTGAGTTCGAATCCGGCGTGGTCAGAGCCGAGGTAGACGCGCATGGCGGAAATCCTACTTTCGGCGCGAGTGTGCGCGTCTGTACCCCGACGCGCCGAGGGATGACGTACAAACGCGCACGCTCGGCGCAGGCCGTCTGTACGGTTCAGTCGTGTCCAACCACTTCACCGGCCTGAGCCTCGGTCCGCCCCTCGGCGACCAACGCCTTGACCTGTGCGACCTCTATGCCTTCCAGTCCCCCGCCGACCCCCAGCGCACGGTCCTCATCCTCAACGCCAACCCGAACGCCGACGCGCTGCACCCGGACGCGATCTACCGCCTCGCCATTGACAACGACGGAGATCTGTTGAACGACATCGCGTTCAGCTACGTGTTCTCCGAGCCGCAGAACGGCAAGCAGACCGCCGACGTGTTCAGGGCGACCGGGCAGCAGGCCCGCGAGGTCGAAGCCGTCGGGGAGAAGATCTTCTCCGATGTGGACGTCTCGTTGGGGCCCCAACCGAACATCGCCACATCGGAGGACATCACGTTCTTCGCCGGCGCGCGCAGTGACGCGTTCTTCTTCGACTTCGACGGCATCAAGAACCTGTTCGACATCTCGGGCAAGCGCAACTTCACCGAACCACGCCGGGGCGGCAAGTCGCCGTGGACGGGCATGGATTCCAACACCCAGGCGAACGTCTTCTCGACGGTGATCGAGCTGCCGACCAGCCGGCTCGGCGGCGATCCCGGAATTCGGGTCTGGGGCCGCTGCAGCGTCCGGCGCGACGGCACGCTCGTCCACGTGGACCGCGCCGGCCATCCGTCGGTCAGCAGCTTCTTCAACACCGACGACACCAAAGAGGAGTACAACGCCAGTGAACCGGTCAACGACCGCGATCGGTGGCTGGACCAGTTCGTCCACCTGATGGGGCACACCGGCAACTACACGCGCGAGGAGGCCATCGCAGCAATCGACACGGAGGGCACTCTTCCGGACATGTTGAGCTTCAACCCTTCTCAGGCTGCGAAGTACCCGAATGGCAGGGTGTTCAGCGACGACGTGATCAACCACCGGCTGGCGTTCTTGTCGAAGGGCGACATCCCGCCGACCGGACTCGAACCGCACACGGACACCCTGGACCACTTCCCGTACCTGGGCACCCCGCACCAGCCAAACGGCTAGTCGAACTGCGGCGGCTCGGTGCGGGTGCGCTTGAGCTCCCAGAAGTGTGGATACGCCGCAAACGTCACGGACGCATCCCACAGTTTGCCGGCCTCCTCGCCGCGCGGGATCTGAGACAGCACCGGGCCGAAGAATGCGACACCGTTGACGTGAATCGTCGGCGTGCCGACGTCCTCGCCGACCGCATCCATTCCGGCGTGGTGGCTTTTGCGCAGCGCCTCGTCGTACTTGTCGGTGGTGGCGGCGTCGGCCAGTTCGGCAGGCAACCCGACCTCGGCCAGTGACTCCGTGATGACGGCATCGAGGTCTTTGTTGCCTTGGTTGTGGATCCGCGTGCCCATCGCGGTGTAGAGCGGTGGCAGCACCTCGGCACCCTTGGCCTGCTCGGCGGCGATCGCCACCCGGACGGGCCCCCAGGCCTTCTTCATGCCCTCCCGGTATTCGTCGGGGATGTCTTTCTTGTTCTCGTTGAGGACCGCGAGGCTCATCACGTGGAAATTCGCCTCGATGTCGCGGACCTTCTCGACCTCGAGGATCCACCGCGAGGTGATCCAGCACCACGGGCAGAGCGGATCGAACCAGAAATCGGCGACCGACTTTTCAGGCATGCGGGCTCCTTCAGAAGGTGACAAGTCTCTCATCCGGCACAACCGCACTCGGGATGCAGGTGTTCCCGGCCTGTCTGCTCTTCGCGCAAGCGGTCGCCCGCATCGCCCGCCTATATGTTGGACGGCGTGGCACTTCCCAATCTGACCCGCAACCAGGCCGTCGAGCGCGCTGCCTTGGTGACCGTCGACAACTACAGCATCGAGCTGGACCTCACCGACGGCGGCGGCGCGCCCGGCGAACGCACCTTCCGATCGCTGACGACCGCGACGTTCGAGGGGCTCCCGGGTGCGGACACCTACGTCGACATCGCCGCCGACACCGTGCGCAGCGCGACGCTCAACGGCGTAGTGATCGACGTGTCCGGCTACGACGAATCCACCGGCATCCCGTTGACCATCGTCGACGAGCACAACGTGCTGGTCATCGACGCCGACTGCCGCTACTCGCACACCGGGGAGGGGCTGCACCGGTTCGTCGACCCGGTCGACAACGAGGTGTACCTGTACTCGCAGTTCGAAACCGCCGACGCCAAACGGATGTTCGCGTGCTTCGACCAGCCCGACCTCAAGGCCACGTTCGACATCGTCGTCACCGCCCCCGCGCATTGGCAGGTGGTGTCCAACGGTGCGACGGCGAATGTCGAGAACGGTGTGCACACGTTCGCCACCACACCCCGGATGAGCACCTATCTGGTCGCACTGATCGCGGGTCCCTACGCCCGCTGGGACGACAGCTACTCCGACGAGCACGGTGACATCCCGCTGGGCATCTTCTGCCGCGCGTCGCTGGCCGAATACATGGACGCCAACCGGCTTTTCACGCAGACCAGGCAGGGGTTCGGTTTCTACCACCGCAACTTCGGCGTGCCGTACGCGTTCGGCAAGTACGACCAGTTGTTCGTGCCCGAGTTCAACGCCGGGGCGATGGAGAACGCAGGCGCCGTCACATTTTTGGAGGACTACGTCTTCCGCAGCAAGGTCACCCGCGCGTCGTATGAGCGGCGGGCCGAGACCGTGCTGCACGAGATGGCGCACATGTGGTTCGGCGATCTGGTGACGATGCGCTGGTGGGACGATCTCTGGCTGAACGAGTCGTTCGCGACCTTCGCGTCGGTGCTGTGCCAAAGTGAGGCAACGGAATACACGGAGGCGTGGACGACATTCGCCAATGCCGAGAAGTCGTGGGCGTACCGTCAGGACCAGCTGCCGAGCACACACCCGGTGGCCGCCGACATCCCCGACCTGGCTGCGGTCGAGGTGAACTTCGACGGCATCACCTACGCCAAGGGTGCCAGTGTGCTCAAGCAGTTGGTCGCCTACGTCGGACTCGACAACTTCCTCGCCGGACTGCGCGACTATTTCGCGGCCCACGCGTACGACAATGCCACCTTCGACGACCTGTTGACAGCACTGGAAAAGGCTTCCGGCCGGGACCTCTCCGACTGGGGCAGCCAGTGGCTTCGCACCACCGGGCTGAACACCCTGCGCGCCGACTTCGACGTCGACGGCGACGGCCGGTTCACCCGTTTCGCAATCCGGCAAGGCGGCGCAAAGCCAGGCGCGGGTGAGACGCGGGTACACCGGCTGGCGGTGGGAATCTATGACGACGACGGTTCCGGCAAGCTTGTCCGCACCCGCCGTGAAGAGCTCGACGTCTCCGGTAAGGTAACACAAGTTCCTGTGCTGCAGGGTTTTTCACGTGGCAAGCTGATCCTGGTCAACGACGACGACCTGACCTACTGCTCGCTGCGACTCGACGACGAGTCGCTGGTCACCGCGCTGAGCAGGATCGCCGACATCGCCGATCCGCTGCCGCGCACGCTGGTGTGGTCGGCGGGCTGGGAGATGACCCGGGACGCCGAGTTGCGTGCCCGCGATTTCGTTTCACTGGTGTGCGCCGGCGTGCAGGCCGAGACCGAGGTCGGTGTGGCGCAGCGGCTGTTGCTGCAGGCCCAGACCGCGCTCGGCTCCTACGCCGAGCCGGGGTGGGCCTGCGAGCACGGCTGGCCGATGTTCGCCGACCGGCTGGTGGAACTGGCCCGCGCCGCAGAGCCCGGATCCGACCACCAGCTGGCGTACGTCAACGCGCTGTGCTCGTCGGTGCTCGAGCTGAGCCACATCGAGGTGCTCTCCACACTGCTGGACACCTCTCCCGACGAGATCGGACTGGCCGGTCTCGTCGTCGACACCGACCTGCGCTGGCGCATCGTCACCGCGCTGGCCCGCTCCGGCGTCGTCGACTCCGACGGCGCGAAGACGCCGTTCATCGATCTGGAGGCACAGCGCGACCCGACCGCGACGGGCCGGAGGCACGCGGCGGCCGCCTCGGCGGCACGCCCGCAGTCGGCCGTCAAGGAGCGGGCGTGGACCGACGTGATCGAGGACGACACGTTGCCCAACATCGTGGGACGGGCGATCATCGGCGGGTTTGTCGCGCCGGGGCAGTCGGAGTTGTTGCAGCCGTTCATGTCTCGCTACTTCGAGGCGGTCCCGGGCGTCTGGGAGCGCCGCTCCAGCGAAGTGGCGCAGACGGTCGTCATCGGCCTGTTTCCGTCGTGGGACATCAGCGAGGGAGCCGTTGCGGCCGCCGAACGTTTCCTGGCCGGCGAGTTGCCGTCGGCGCTGCGGCGGCTGGTGGTCGAGGGCAAGGCCGGAGTCGAGCGGGCACTGAAGGCGCGGCGCTTCGACGCGAGCTGACGGTCATTTCCCTCCGCGCGAGTGGAGGGCTGAGTACACGGCTTCTACGGCGTGTCGCTGTCCAGACCCGCACGCTCGCGGCAAAGGCTAGGGGGGCGAGATGCTGGCGGACAGCACTCGCACCGCGCTGATCAGCCCGTCCATCAGATTGCCCTCTTCGAACGCCGAGGCCGCCGCGGCCACCCCCAACGGGGCGGCCGACTCTGCACCCCGGCCCTGAACACCCTCCCCGTAGACCACCTCGATGGCATGCTGGTTCGGCGAAACCGCCAGCAGCACAGCATCGTTGGGAGTGGGCACCTGCGCCAGGATCTCCCGGGCCCGAACAGCCGGATCCTCGCCGAGGTCACCGATGTACACAGCCATCCGGGCCTTCGACTCCCGCGTGCCGTAGGTCAGCGCGTCGTCCAGCGTCACCAGCTCCATCGTCGGGAATGGGTAATCCAAGGACAGATCGCCGGGCTGCGTGACCCCGGATATGCGTCCGCTGGAGGTGATGACGAACCCGAGCGGCAGACCGCGCTCATGAAGAGTCGCGAGGTCACCACTTGCCACTGGCCCCACCTCCCACCTTCAGCTCGTGCGATCCGTGCCCGTGGTGGGCGCCGACTCGCTCGTCGACCGCGGTCCACAGAATCGGGTCGCGCGTCCACGGCTCCGACAACTTGTACGTGGCCGGGTGCGGGTTCCTACCCGAATAGATCAACCCGGCCAATATCAGCACGATCAACAGCGGGATACCCACGAACAGTGCGTGGACCATGGCGATGCTCACGACGAAAACCGTATCTCAGCGACCGCCTACGCCGCGCCCTCACCCAGATATCTCACCCAAGCCGGATGGAGTTCCTTGACGGTCGACAGCAGCCGCCAGTGCTGACCCTTGGGCGTGTGCGGCACCGAGCGCAGCGTCCAACCGAGTTCGGCGAGCAGCCGGTCGGCTTTGCGGTGGTTACAGGTCGAGCAGCTGGCCACACAGTTCTCCCAGGTATGGCCGCCGCCCCGGCTGCGCGGAACCACGTGGTCGACGGTGTCGGCCTTCGATCCGCAGTACGCGCACCGAAACCGGTCGCGGTGCATCAGCGCCGCGCGTGTCATCGGGATCCGCGCCCGGTACGGCACCCGGACAAACGAGCGCAGCCGGATCACAGAAGGCACGACGATGGCGTGGGTGGCGGAGTGGATCACCGGGCCGGCAGGGTCGTCGTGCACCACGTCGGCCTTGCCGCACAGCAGCATCACCACGGCGCGCCGCATCGACAACGCGGTCAGCGGTTCATACGTGGAGTTCAGCAGCAGCACACGGCGGCGGCCCCACAGCGACGTGCACTCGTGAACCGGATGGGTGTCGACGCTGTGCATGACGCGGTCAGCCACGCGGCTCCTCTTGCGCTGCGCCATGTCACCTCCGCCGATCAGTCCACCATGAATAGAGCCATAGTGCACGACAATTCTGATCGTGTTCGCAGGTCAGTCGGTGAACATCGAGTGACCATGAGCCATGCCCCACAATGGAGGCGATGGATCCGACAACCCAACAATCGTTTTACGACGCCGTCGGCGGCGCGGAGACGTTCGACGCGATCGTGTCGCGGTTCTACGCATTGGTCCGCGACGACGAGATCCTGCGGCCCCTGTATCCCGAGGACGAACTCGACGCCGCCGAAGACCGGCTGAGGATGTTCCTCGAGCAGTACTGGGGCGGCCCGCGGACCTACTCCGACCAGCGCGGTCACCCCAGGCTGCGGATGCGGCACGCTCCGTTCCGGATCGGCCCGTTCGAGCGCGACGCCTGGTTGCGGTGCATGCACACCGCGGTGGCGTCGATCGACTCCCAGACCCTCGACGACGAGCACCGCCGCGAGTTGCTGGCCTACCTGGAGATGGCCGCCCACTCGATGGTCAACTCGCCGTTCTGAGCAGGCGAAGAACAGATAGCCATGAGCGATGACAGCCCGTGGTGGTCACGCGCGGTGTTCTACCAGGTGTATGCCCGCTCGTTCGCCGACAGCGACGGCGACGGCGTCGGCGACCTCGACGGCGTCGCGGCCAGGCTCGACTACCTGAAACTTCTCGGCGCCGACGCGATCTGGCTGAACCCGGTCACCGTGTCCCCGATGGTCGACCACGGCTACGACGTCGCCGACCCCCGCGACATCGACCCGCTGTTCGGCGATCTCGACGCGCTGGACCGGCTGGTCACCGCTGCGCACCAACGGGCGATCAAGGTGACGATGGATCTCGTCCCCAACCACACGAGTTCGCAGCACCGGTGGTTTCAGGCGGCACTCGTCGCAGGGGCCGATTCCACCCAGCGGGACCGCTACATTTTCCGGGACGGCCGTGGCGACGACGGTGCGCTGCCACCGAACAACTGGGTATCGGTGTTCGGCGGGCCCGCGTGGACCCGGGTGACCGAGCCGGACGGAAACCCGGGCCAGTGGTACCTGCACCTGTTCGACGCCGAGCAGCCGGACCTGAACTGGGACAACCCCGAAGTCTTCGAGGACCTGGAGAGGACGCTGCGGTTCTGGCTGGACCGCGGCGTCCACGGGTTCCGCATCGACGTCGCGCACGGCATGGCCAAGGCACCGGGATTGCCTGACATGGAAGTCGCGGAGAACAAATTGTTCTCGGACCCAGGCGATGACCCGCGGTTCAACGTCGAGAGCGTCCACGAGATCCACCGCTTCATCCGGCGCGTGCTCGACGACTACGACGGCGCGGTGGCCGTCGGCGAAGTGTGGGTGTACGACAACGCGCAGTTCGCCGCATACCTGCGCCACGACGAACTGCACCTCGGATTCAATTTCCGGCTGGTGCGCACCGAATACGAGGCCCGCGCACTACGCGATGCAATCGACAACTCCCTGGCTGCCGTGGCCCTGGAGGGTGCAACGCCGACGTGGACGCTGTCCAATCACGATGTCGAGCGCGAAGTCACCCGCTATGGCGGCGGCGCGACCGGCCTGGCACGGGCGCGAGCGATGGCGCTGGTGATGCTCGCACTGCCGGGGGCTGTGTTCGTCTACAACGGCGAAGAGCTGGGGCTGGCGAACGTCGACCTACCTGACGAGGTGCTGCAGGACCCGGTGTGGTTCCGTTCCGGCGGCCGCGAGCGTGGCCGCGACGGGTGTCGGGTCCCGATGCCCTGGTCGGGCGAGCAGCCGCCGTTCGGGTTCTCCGACAACCCGGACACGTGGCTGCCGATGCCGCCGCAGTGGGCGTCGCTGACGGTCGAACGTCAGCTGGGCGACCCGGGTTCGACGCTGAGCTTCTTCCGGCGGGCGTTGAAGATTCGCCGCGGATTTACGGGGACTGGGACAGAGTTGCAGTGGGTCGACGCCCCGGCGGATGCATTGATCTTTCGGGTGGAGGGATTGGTGTGCGCGCTCAACGCCGGCGCCGAACCGATCGCGCTGCCCGACGGTGACGTGCTACTGACCAGCGGGCCGCTCGTCGGCGGCTGGCTGCCGCCAGATACTGCTGCCTGGCTCGCGCCCGTTCGTTCTGTCAGCTCAGCGGCGAGGTGTCCGTGATGCCTCCGGCGATCTCGTTGGCAATCCACTTGCACATGCGCCGGACCGGCTCCATGCCGTCATGGGCCAGACCGATGAGCGGGCCGTTGTAGAGCGCGTTTCCGAGCGTCACCAGCCGCTGCGCCCCATAGAGCGGGATGACGTTCTCCAGGTCGGCTTTCAGACTCTCCGGCCACACGCCAACTGTTTGGGTATAGGCGTCGATGCCCAGAAGAATGTCGTCGATCGATTCGACGGCAACGAGATTCGCGGTGCGGTCCGTCAGATACGCGGCGAAATCAACCTTGCGCGGCAGCTTCGAGATGATGATCGCGCCTTCGCCCTTCTCCCCGCCGATCACCTCGTACCAGTCGTCGTCCAGGCGCAGCGCATCCACATGGGACTTCAGCTCTTTGTCGTAGGACTTGGGCATGGCGCTGAACGGCGGGGG
>Ga0210086_1000335_pt1 | contig 28478 bp, 24 predicted proteins | sample China_Galinas_PW_3_FD_184867 | JGI IMG/M metagenome (GOLD analysis project Ga0210086, IMG submission 184867) | Wetland microbial communities from San Francisco Bay, California, USA, that impact long-term carbon sequestration - China_Galinas_PWB_D2... | ecosystem: Environmental > Aquatic > Marine...
CCCTGCGGGCCTTTCAGGACCTCGACGCGCTCGAGGTCGAACAGGCGCGTCGTCGACAGGTTGGAGGTGCCGAGGTAGACGCCGTTCAGGTGGGTTGCGACCGACAGGCTGGAGCCGCCCTGGTCGGCGACGGCGCGCAGTGAAAATCCGGCACCGTACAGGCCGACGTTGTTCACGACCAGCCCCGGCACGCTGTTCTGCAGGTCGAAGAAGTGGGTGGGGTCCGTGTTGTCGAGGAATTCCGCGGACAAGACCTGGATGCTCATCGGCACGTCCTGCACGCGCTCCTCGGTCTTGCGCGCGGTGACGATCACTTCTTCCAACGCCGCGGATTCGTCCGCCGGCGAGTTTTCCGCGAAGGCCGGCACGGGACCGAGCACGCCCACGGCCGCGAGGCCGGCAAGCCTGCGCCGGGCGAATCGGGTGTAGCGGGTCATCGCGGCCATCCCCCACGGATCCGGGGCCGGGATCCGGACAATATTGCAGTCGGACGGCGACGAGATTAGGACCTTTCCGAGGTCCTGTCGAGATGATCCGTCACTCACAGACCCAGCGGCCCTCGACCTTGCGGCAGTAGTCCGGCGGGCCGCGCCGGTCCCAGACGTCGGTGAGTCCCAGCCATTCGGCAACCTTGAGATATTTCGGGTTCGCCGTGAAGCCGCCGCTCCGGAACGCCGTCCCGTACCAGACGTACATGTCCACGCCCGTCCACGCGAAGTCGGCGGGGAGATGCTCGAGGATGATGTCGAAGTATCGATCGAGGTAGCCGTAGAGCAGGTACAACCGGTTCAGGTCGTCGTGAAGTTCCTCGCGTTTGTTCTGTGGCACCGATTCGACTATGCGGGGAATCTGTTGGTCGAGGTACGCCTGACCGGATAGCGGGTCGCGTCCGCGGGTGACTATGTCCTCGAGCCAGGTCGTGTCCACGAACCCCTGTCGTCTCAGGGAGTTCTTCATGTATTCGACGGCTGCAGAATCTCTGTTGCCGTATAGCTCGATCTCACCGAAATACCAGTCCAGGTTGTCGGACGTTAGCGCGGCCGCGGCCTTGAATTCGGTCCGGCTCTCCGGCACGCGCCCGGCGGCACGCAGGGCGACGGAACAACGGATGTGAGCGACCGACGACAGGGGATCGATATCGACGTAATGTTCTGACGTCTGCAGCGCTTCCTGCAGGTATCCGGCAATCAACAGTTCCCAGCTCAGGGTGCGCAGGATCGCCGGATCGTTCGGGCGCTCGCGGGCGGCGCTCTCGAGCGCCTCGATGACGTCAGGCGACGAGTACTTGTCGGCGTTGCCCATCAGGTACAGGGCCCTGGCGAGCGGAAGACTCGGGTCGATGGCAAGCGCAGCGGCGGCCTGGTCCCGCATGAGCCGCCGCGTATCCGGGATCGGAATTCCGGGTATGTACGCTGTCCAGTACAGATGCGCCAGCAACTCGTGGGCCTCGGCAAACTTCGGATCGAGTTCGATTGCCCGCAGCAAGGCAATTTCGCCCTGCTTGACGTTGTCCTGGTTGACCAGCGTCGCTCTGGCCTTGAGGAACTGCACGTAAGCCTCTGTGACCTTCGTCGGCTGTCGGCGGACAGGAGGATTGCCGACGTGAATCTTCAGTTCGTCGAGAATCGCCGCGGCGATCTCGTCCTGGACCGCGAAAATATCCGTCATCGTGCGATCGAACTGGTCCGACCAGATCGTCGAGCCGTCCGACACGTCGACCAGCCGGGTCGTAATCCGCAACTGTTCACCCGCTTTGAAGACGGATCCCTCGAGCACGTTCGTCACGCCGAGCGCCCGGCCGATCTCCCTGAGATCCTCAGGCCTGCCCTTGAAAGAGAACGACGACGTGCGGCCGATGACTTTCAAACCCGGGACGCGCGCCAGCAGATTCAGGATCTCCTCGGACAGGCCGTCCGAGAAAAACTCGTTGCCGGGATCGTCGCTCAGGTTGACGAACGGCAGGACCGCGATCGATTTGCCGCTCGCGACTGACGCGTCAGGTATCGCATCGTTTTCGATCCGGTTGAATGCGATGTAGGCGAGGGCAAGCACCAACACCGTGGCGGCCGTCGTTACCAGTCTTCGGCCGGGCACGCGGGCAGCGCGGCCGGGGACGGCGGCGGCATCCGTGCTGCCGGGCTCCCTGCGGACTTCCGCGATCAGGCGGTAGCCGCGTTTGGGGACCGTCTCGATGTAGCTTGCATCGCCGGGACTGTCGCCGAACGCGCGTCTCAATTCGCCGATCGCGCGGGTCAGCTGTTCGTCGGAGCCGGTGCCCGCGTTCCAGACCGTCTCGAGCAGTTGCTGCCGCGTCACGAGTTCCCCGGCATGCCCGGCAAGGCACACCAGGACGTCCATTACCTTGGGCTCGAGGTGCTGCGTCTCGCTGTCCGGCCCGGTCACGGCTCCGCCGAGTGGATCGACGGTCCAGGGGCCTAGCTGAAAGGGTTTCAGATGAGTGGGCGACATTTGGCAGGCGTGGCCTGGTACCGAGGCTTTTGCATTTTCTATAGAGAAATAGTAGCAGCAGGCGGCGCCTCTATAGGTTTTCTGCAGGAAAACAGTCGCCTTTCTGCGGGACCGGCGGGTCCGCGGCGGCGTAGTTTCCGCGGAAACATGGGAGGGGGTGACGATGAACAGTTCAAACACTAATAAATCCGGGGCGCGCGGCGAGCGGCGAAATTCGTCGCGGATGGCCTGGCGCCTTGCGCTCGTTGCGGCGTTGGCGTTGTGCAGCTCGGGCCACGCGGACGAGGCCCGCTATCGGGTGCTGCTCGGCAACGTCCCCGGGGCCGACGAAGTGGAGGCAGGCGACGTGCAGGCCGGCATCCGGATCCTCGAGGATCAGCTGAAAGAAGCCGATCCCGCACAAAGAGGCGAGGTCTGGTCGACACTTTGCGCCGCCTACATCATCGATCTCTCGCTGGTGCGGGCAAATCGGGCGTGCAACAAGGCGGTAAGGACGGATCCGAGCTACTACGCCCTGAACAACCGGGGAGTGCTGCGCGTGTACGAGGGCGACCTGGCCGGGGCCCGCGAAGACTTCGGGCACGTGCGGCCCGCCGACGTGGAGGCCTATCTCGAACAGCTGAAGGCGTCGAACATCCGGCTGGTGGCGGCCAGCAATTTCGACCTGGTCAACGAACTGCTGGCAATGCATCGGCCCGCGGCGGACAGGTCCCGGCAGCCGATCAGTACCGCCGACGTGGAGACGCTGAGCGACTGAACGCATCGGCCCCTGCGCCGGCCGCGGCGTCGCGGCGGATCGAACCGGGTTACACGTGCGCTGTCCAATACCGGTAGTACGGACTGCCGAGCCTGCGTGCCGGCATGCTGCTGGCGCGCCACCTCGGAAAAGGAGTTCATCATGACCGGTTTGCGCGTTGCAGTGCTGCCGATGCTGATCGCGGCCCTGGGCCTGGCGGGCTGCGCGTCCTCGCCCATGAAGGAACAGCAAGCCAAGGAGATCCAGGCAGACATCGACGAAATCCTGGCGCTGCCGCTGGACGAGCAGCAATACGGCAAGACCCGTAACTGCCTGGGACAGGGCGACTACACGAACTTCCGCCCGCTCGACGAGCAACACGTGCTGTTCACGGGCACCCGCGACCGGCAGTGGATCAACAGGCTGCGGGTACGCTGCCCCGACCTGCGCTACGGCAACGTCCTGGTCGTCCGGCATACCATGGGCAGCCAGCTCTGCGATGGCGATCGCTTCTCCGCGACGGACTGGTTCGAATGGCCGTGGTACCGCCGCGCGCCCTGGGAATGGGGCGCGAGCTGGTCGACCGGCGGGCAATGTGTGCTGGGCGACTTCCAGCCGGTGACGAAGGACCAGGTCGCCGAGATCGAAGCACTCATCAAGAAGCGCCACGAGGAGCAATGAGCGCATACCCGGGAGCCTGTGCGCGCAGGATTAGCGTCGGGTGCCGGGTCCGAACGTCTCCGTAATCAGTTGCAGGGCCTCGGGCGCGTCCCACTTCCTCGCGCCATAGATTCTTCGGAGCACGTGTCCATCGGCATCGACGAGCACCGTGAGCGGTATCGTCGAGGCGCCGAGCATGTTCTCCAGCCGCAGGTTCGAGTCGATGTAGTGGGAGATCGTCGCGTTCGATTCCGCGAGGGCGGCTTTGGCCTTGTCGGGGTAGTCGTCGGTCGATATGCCGATCACGCTGAAGGACACGCCGACGTCCATCCAGGCCAGGCGTTCCAGCGATGCCATCTCCGCGCGGCACGGTCCGCACCAGCTGGCCCAGACGTTGATGAGCAGCGGCCGGCCGCGAAAATCGGAAAGGTTTTTCGACGGTCCGTTCAGGCCCCGCATCGTCGCGTCGGGCAGCGTCCCGCCGATCCGGACCTCGCCGGGCGTCGCAGCCTGCGCGACCGGCGCCGCGGCGCACGCGAATAGCAACAGCATCGAGAAGACGCGCCGGTTCATGCCCGGAAAGCTGCCATCCGGCACGCCAAAACGCAACGAATCCGGCCCCAAAAATCGTCGCGGCCGTATCGCGCTCACCGCTACCGGCGTCACGGTCCCGACCGCGTGGATCAGGCATAATTCGCACAAATTATGTCCGACTCGGCCCCGACAACCACTCCCGAACTGGCACGTCTTTGGCGGCCGGATCTCGTCTATTCGACGCTATTGCTGACCGTGGCAGTCGTGGCCGTCGCGGTAGGCGCCGCGCACAATGGGCTGCTCGCCGCTGGCTATGGCTGGGGCACGGCCGGGTTCTTCGTCGCCTTCGGCCTGTTCACGATCGCGGTCGGGTTCCCGCACCCGGTGTTCGGCCACGTGTCGTTCGACCGGGTTGCGCAGGTCGCCAGCATCCTGGTGCTGGGGCCGATTCACGCGGCATGGGTCAACGGGCTCGCTTCGCTGATCTACCCGTGGCATCGGCTGCGGCTGGGCGTGCCGGTGCGCTCGGTCGTCACGGCGTCGTTCCACAACGCCGGCTTGATGACATTCGTAGTCCTCGGCGGCGGGCTGTTGTACCGGGCGTTCGGCGGGCCCTTGCCGCTGGAAGTGCTGGATCTTCGTGCCGGCATCCGCCTGCTCGCGCTCGTCATCGGCATGCAGGTCATCAACGATCTCGGCATGATGTTCTTGCTGTATCTCCGGGACGGAAACCCGCGCCAGGTCTTCAACCGCTTCACCGCTACCGTCGAGTATGTGTCCGCCGCGGCGGGTATCGTCTTTGCGATGGCCTGCAACGACGATTCCGCTGCATTCACGGTGCTGCTGTTGCTGGTGCTCGGTGCCGGCATGCTCGTCATCATGCAGTATGCGCGTATGCGCAACCGCCTGGAGAAGCTGGTTGCCGAACGCACGGAAGAGCTGCAGGTACAGGCCGAAGAATTCGAGCGGCAGGCGACGCACGACAAGTTGACCGGGCTGCCGAACCGGCGCCATGCCGACAATTTCCTGCAGCAGCAGATCGATCTTGCGCAGCGCAACGACCAGATGGGTGCCCTCGCGCTCGCGGACATCGACCACTTCAAACGCATCAACGACCGCTACTCGCACGCCATGGGCGACAAGGTGCTCGAGCGGATTGCGAAGATTCTGAGGGAAGCCTGCCGCAAGACGGATTTCGTGGCGCGCTACGGGGGTGAGGAGTTCCTGCTATACTTGCCCGACACCCGGCCCGATCGCGCTCTGCAGGTTTGCACGCACCTGCGCCTGGCCGTGCAGAATGCCGATTGGTCGGTTATCGCGCCGGGTTTCGGCGTGACCATCAGCTTCGGGCTCGCCGAGATCAGCGGCGACTCGCGCTGTACGACGATCCTGAACGAGGCAGACATGCACCTGTACCGCGCCAAGCGGGAGGGCCGCAACCGCGTCGTCGCGGCGTGAGGCGTATACATACTCTGGTTTTCCAACACCTGGACTCTGAATGAATTTTAATGGTCTTCTGAATCTCTCGCCCTGGGCGTACATCGTCGTGACGCTCGTGCTGACGCACATCACGATCGCCTCCGTGACCATCTTCCTGCATCGGCATCAGGCGCACCGCGCGCTCACGCTGCATCCGGCCGTGAGTCACTTCTTCCGGTTCTGGCTGTGGCTGACGACCGCGCAGGTCACCCGGGAATGGGTCGCGGTGCATCGCAAGCACCACGCTAAATGCGAGACCGCCGAAGATCCGCACAGCCCCCAAACCCGGGGCATTGCCAGGGTCCTGTTCGGCGGCCTGGGCCTTTACAAGGCCGAGTGCAGGAATGCCGAGACGCTTGCCGAGTACGGCAAGGGCACGCCGGAGGACTGGATCGAGAACCGCCTCTACTCGCGGCACCGCAATCTCGGCCTGCTGCTGATGCTGGCGATCGACGCCGTTTTGATGGGCTGGGTCGGTGTCATCGTCTTCGCCATCCAGATGCTGTGGATTCCGTTCTGGGCCGCCGGCGTCATCAACGGTATCGGCCATTTCTGGGGCTATCGCAACTTCGAGACGCCGGACGCGTCGCGCAACATCGTGCCGTTCGGCATCCTGATCGGCGGCGAGGAACTGCACAACAATCATCACGCCTACCGGCAATCGGCCAGGCTGTCGAACAAATGGTGGGAGATCGACCTGGGCTGGATCTACATCCGCCTGCTGGAAAAACTCGGCCTCGCCGACGTGAAACGCGCCGCGCCGAAGACGGAATTCAGGCCGGCGAAGAACGCCGTCGATTTCGAGACTGTCACGGCACTGCTGCGCAATCGCTTCCACGTACTGAAGCTGTACGGCAGCAAGGTCATCAAACCCGTATTGCGCGTGGAACTGCGCGGCGTGCGCGCCCGCAAGTACCTGCGGCGATTCCGGAAATGGCTCACCCGCGAAGACCTGATCCTGAACAGCCACCAGCGCAGGACGCTTGAGGACGCGGTCGGTGACAGCGGCGCGCTGAGAGTCGTCGTCGAATTCAAGGAACGGCTCAAGGTCTTGTTGCACCCGTCGATGAACAACACGGACCGGCTGAAGCGGCTGCAGGACTGGTGTGCGAACGCGGAGGCCACCGGCATCGAGGCGCTGCGCGAGTTCGCGAGACAGCTTCGCGGTTACGGCATGCGCACCGCCAACTGAGTAGCGATACTCGAGCCGAAACGGGGACGAGCGCGTTGCCGCGGCCTGCGGTCACCTGCATCAGTTCCTGTTCAATGCGTCGACGTTCGGCAACTGCTCGAAGCGGCCGAATGCGCCTCTTTCCGCGATCTCGGTTGCGGCGTCCAGGAAACCCTTCCATGCGCAACGTGCGAGCGTGCCGCCGACGCTGATACGGCGCACGCCGAGCGCCGCCGCCTCGGCAACAGTCAGGAACGGCGCATAGATCAACAGGTTGACCGGCTTCGGGGACACGGCGGCGACGATGGTCTCGATGTGCTCGGTAGCAGTTACCCCCGGCGCGAAGAGGCAATCGGCGCCCGCCTGGGCATAGGCGCGCAGGCGGCGGATCGTCTCGTCGATATCGGGCCGTCCGCACACGAAACCTTCGGAGCGGCCCGTGAGCACGACCCCCGTGCCACTGGCATCGATTGCTTCGCGCGCTGCGGCGATGCGTTCCACGGCCAGCTCGAAGTCATGTAGAGGCCGGTTCTCGTCGCCCGTGGAATCCTCGATGGACAGCCCGGCGATGCCGGTGGCCGCGGCCCGCGTGACGTTGACGGCGACCTCGCGCGGTTCAACTGCGAAGCCCCCCTCGAAGTCCGCGCTCACCGGCAGCTCGACGGCAGCCGCGATCGTACGCAGGTGGTCGAGAGCCGCCTCGAGCGGCACCTGGTTGTCCGCACAAGCCATCGTCCAAGCCATGCCGGAACTCGTCGTCGCGAGCGCCTTGAAGCCGAGTCGCGCCAGTGCCTTCGCACTTCCGGCGTCCCACGGATTCGGCATCACGAAGCAGCCCGACTCGTGTAGTTGCCGGAAGACGACGACTCGTGGATCATGGGTTTTCACGTCCTGCTCCTTGAATTCTCGCGCGCCGCACAGAGTAACATCGACTCCCCATCGCCGCGGACTTCGACGGATGACCGAAACGACCGAGCGCCCGAAGGCCAAATCGCTGCGGCCATTGCGGGCGCTCCTGCCCTACATCCGGCCGTACAAGGGAACGCTGATCCTGGCGATCGCCGCTCTGCTGCTGGCCTCCGGCGCGCAGCTGACCTTGCCCGTCGCGATCCGCTACCTCATCGACGGCGGCTTGCTGGCCGACAACCCCGAGCATATCAACAAGTATTTCCTGGGCCTTTTCGGGGTTGCGATGGCCTTCGGCCTGTTCTCGGCGTTCCGCTTCTATCTCGTCACCTGGCTGGGCGAACGCGTCGTCGCCGACCTGCGCAGTTCCGTCTACCAACACGTCGTGACCCTCGACCCGACCTTCTTCGAGGTCACCAAGACGGGCGAAGTGCTGTCGCGATTGACGACCGACACGACGCTCATCCAGTCAATCTCCGGCGCCGGCATGTCGATCGCGCTGCGGTCATCGCTGAATCTTGTCGGCGCGGTCGCGATGCTGGTCGTCACGAGCCCGCGGCTGGCCGGCATGATGCTCGTGCTGTTGCCGCTCGTGCTCGTGCCGATCATCCTCATCGGCCGCCGCGTTCGGACGTTGTCGCGCGCGAGCCAGGATCGCGTCGCCGACACGAGCGGGCTCGCCGGCGAGACGCTGAACGCGATCGCGACGGTGCAGGCGTTCACACTGGAAAAGCTGCAGAGCGAACGTTTCGGCGAAGCCGTGATGGCGGCGTTTCGCATCGCGGTGCGGCGCATTCGCGTGCGCGCCTTCCTGACCGGCATGGCGATCCTGTTCATCTTCGGCGCGATTACGTTCGTGCTGTGGGTCGGCACGCACTCCGTGATGGCGAACCGGATGACCGGCGGCGAGCTGGGCCAGTTCCTGTTGTACGCGATCTTCGCGGCGGCCGCCTCGGCGGGCCTGAGCGAGATGTGGGGCGAGGTGCAGCGTGCCGCCGGCGCGATGGAGCGCCTCGCCGAATTGCTGGCAGTGACGCCGGCCATCGTCGCACCGCCGGAGCCGAAGCAGTTTCCGGAGCCGGGCCGCGGTGAAATTTCTCTGTGCAACGTCGTGTTCAGCTATCCGTCGCGGCCCGACACGCGCGCCGTCGACGATTTCAGCCTGGAGGTCGGCAGCGGCGAGACGGTGGCGATCGTCGGGCCTTCCGGCGCCGGCAAGAGCACGCTGTTCCAGTTGCTGTTGCGCTTTTACGATCCGTTGTCGGGCGCGATCCGGATCGACGGCGTGGATATCCGCGAGGTCGCACCCCAGGTGCTGCGATCGTGCATCGGTCTCGTGCCGCAGGAGACCGTCATCTTCGGCGCGACGGCCCGTGAGAATATCGGTTTCGGCCGCCCGGGCGCGGCGCCCGAAGCGATCGAGGCTGCCGCGCGTGCCGCTCAGGCCGACGCCTTCATCCGCGAGTTGCCCGAGGGCTACGACACGTTCCTCGGCGAACGCGGCACGCGGCTGTCCGGCGGCCAGCGTCAGCGCATCGCGATCGCGAGGGCGCTGCTCAAGGACCCGCCCATCCTGTTACTCGACGAGGCGACGAGTTCGCTCGATGCCGAGAGCGAACGCGCCGTGCAGGAGGCGATGGTGACGCTGATGCGGGGCCGCACGACGCTGATCATCGCGCATCGTCTCGCCACGGTGCTCAAGGCGACACGCATCGTCGTCATGGACCGCGGGAAGATCGTCGACATCGGCCGCCACGACGAACTCGTCAGGCGCGATCCCCTGTACGCGCGTCTCGCGGACCTGCAGTTCGTCGAAACCGGTTGAATCCCGTTCCGTCTCAATTCTCCGCGAATTCAAAATGTAGCGGGTCTCTGAGATTTTGCAGTTCCCGGTAGTAATAGAGCGCGCCCGGCCGTCTCCGCTTGAATTTCAGTCTCCGCAGGAATTCGAGTTCCTCTTCGGAAACATCGCCACTGAGTTTCGCATCCTGCAGGAAAGCGACCAGCCCGGGTTCATCTTCGCCAGGCGCGTCATCGTCTTTCTCGACGAAAGCGAACCTCCTCGGCTGCCCCGGAACGAGTCTCTCGTTCAGGGTAATTGCCATGTCGAAGTTCAGTAGGTCGATGTCCCAGCACGCGATCAACGGGTCCAGGAAAGAAATACAGTCCTCGGTCGACACGTTGAAAATATTCGTGTCGAGGAACTCCAGAACGATGACCCGGAACTGCTCGTAGGATTTGCCGCTCAGCTCGGCGACCTCGCGGAGCCAGGCCTCATTGTCGAGTTCGGCGCGTGCGACACGGCTGACGACGTCGAGCAGCTTCTGGGTAATCAGCCGCTCGAGTTCGCCGAATGCCTGGCGTTCGACAATCGCGCGAATCTGCTCCCGCCGATCCGGGACGCATTTGCGCAATACCAGGTCCCGTGTCTCCTTCAGCAGCGGTCCTTCGGGTTCGTCATAACCGCGTCTGAGCTCGTCCATGCGCTGGGCGCGAGCCAGCCGGGTCAGTTCACCCCGGGAAAGGTGCAGGAATGCGCCCATCTTTTCGTAGATATCCGTTCGATCCGGCGCCGGCGGCAACTTCTTGCGGGTCAGCAACTGGGAAATGTAGGACTCGGTGACCTCGGCGGCTGCGGCGAGATCCTTCTGCTCCAATCCCAGTTCCTGCAAGCGCGCCTTGATGACAGAACAAACGTCCATTCCGGACCTCATTGAATGTACTGGATTTGTTAATTTCGGGAATACTCCCAGAACATCCTTGACTAATCAAGTTAACTATCCGATTATGGTCAGTTGATCGACGGGGCCTTCGATCCTCTCCATCGACCCGGATTTCCGCAATGCCCCCGATCAGGCAAAAGGAGGGAGAACTTCATGTATGCACGCCATGTATCGATCGTACTGAAAGCCGACAATCGCGCCGACGTCGTCCACAAGGTCGAGTCGGAGATCCTCCCGCTGCTCCGTGAGCAGAAGGGTTTCGTGGATCAAATCTCGTTCATCGATCCGGCCGGCAAGGACGCGATCGCGCTGAGCCTGTGGGACAGCAAGGAAAATGCCGAAGCCTACAGCCGCAGGATCTTTCCGAAGGTCTACGGGATCCTGGCCGATCTGATCGAAGGTAGTCCCCGAGTGCAGTGTTACGAGGTTACGAATTCCACGTTCCACAAGATAGCCGCGAATCGCGAAGCGGCTTGATGCAGGCATCGGTCCTTGTGGACAGCGAGTCCGATTTGTTCGGTTATTGCGACAAGTATCCTATCGCTGGCCTGACAAGCAGCTTAAAATCGCAGTTACGCAAATACCGCCAATCGAGATTACGGGCGATCTGTGCCCATATCCTCCTTTATCGGTCAGGAATAGCCCGGGAGGATATATGAGCACGAGACTTCACGTCGGCAACATTCCGCCTTCTGTCGAAGAGCGGGAAATCAGGGCGATGTTCGACCGATTCGGACTAGTCGAGACGGTCGAGATTGCCAGGGATTCGAGCACCGGTCGCTGCAGGGGATTCGCCATAGTGGCGATGTCCACGGATGCAGATGCCGACTCTGCCATCAGGGGCCTCAATTTCTCCCAGTACTCGGACCGGACAATTGGCGTCAGCAGGGTTCGGTGAAGGCAAGGTTGGAGGTCGCGGCACTGCCGCGACATGATGATATGAGCGCGCCCAAACGATGAACGAGGATTACGAAATTGTCGCGGTAGAGTCTGCGGAGGCGCCGGATGACCAGGGTGGCGCGGACTGGTATCGCTATACGATCAGCCAGGGTACGAACAAGATCTTCGGTTATCGACGAGGCGATCTCCATTCCATTACCAAATCGGTCCAGGAACTCGTCCTGCGTCTGAATGAGAGGCGAGTCGGCAAGCGGGGCCGTACCAATCTCTATATGTCCTCTCGGGGCAAGCCGGCTGCCTCGAAGTAGATCCTGAAAGAATGTCCTGTCGTACCGGCGCGAGTCTGTTATAGTCCGCCGCGTCCTGGCACACATCGGTCTGTGCCACTCACTCCACCCCGCATTCCTGCAGGCCGTGGAGCCCATCTGGATATCTGCCCGGATCGAAACCCTGCCGGAAATAGCCGCCGGGGTGTCAGGCAGGATCGGAGTAATCAAGCAATGCGATTCGACCAACTCGGCCTCTCGGCCGAACTTTTGCGTGCGATCGGGGAACAGGGCTACACAAACCCGACCCCGATCCAGCAACAGGCAATTCCCGTCATACTCGAGGGCGGCGACGTCCTCGCCGGAGCCCAGACGGGCACCGGCAAGACCGCAGGCTTTACCCTGCCTTTGTTACAGCGCTTGCAGCGGGGCACGGTCAACCGGCGCCGGATACGTGCGCTCGTGCTGACGCCGACCCGCGAACTGGCTGCTCAGGTCGGACAAAGCATCCGTGACTACGGGCGGCACCTGCCGTTCCGTACTGCCGTCATTTACGGCGGCGTCAGCATCAACACGCAGATCGACAAGCTCCGCAAGGGCGTCGACGTTGTCGTCGCCACGCCGGGACGGCTGCTCGACCACCTGCAGCAGCGGACCGTCGATCTCGGCGCGGTCGAGATGCTGGTCCTCGACGAAGCAGACCGCATGCTCGACATGGGGTTCATTCGCGATATCCGCAAGATCATGCAGACGCTGCCGGACAGGCGCCAGAACCTCCTGTTCTCGGCCACCTTTCCTGCCGCCATCCGGCATCTGGCGTCAGAATTGCTCGAGTCACCGACCGAGATCCAGGTCGCCGTCCACGGCAAGCCGGCAGACGGGATCAGTCAGCTCGTCCACCCGGTAGACCGGCAGCGCAAGCGGGAATTGCTGTCGCACATGATTGGAGCCCGGAACTGGCGACAGGTGCTGGTATTCACGCGGACCAAGCACGGAGCGAACCGGCTGGCATCGCAGCTCGAGTCGGACGGCCTTACGAGCGCCGCGATTCACGGCAACAAGTCGCAACCTGCCAGGCTTCGCGCGCTGAATGACTTCAAATCGGGGAAAGTCCGCGTCCTGGTGGCCACGGATCTCGCGGCGCGCGGGCTCGACATCGAACGCCTGCCGTACGTCGTCAACTTCGAGTTGCCGCACGTGGCCGAAGACTACGTGCATCGTATCGGGCGTACGGCGCGTGCCGGGAACGAGGGGCATGCCATCTCGCTCGTCTGTGTCGATGAGCACGCGCTGCTGCGCGGCATAGAAGACCTGCTGCAAGCCAATATCCGCAAGGAGACCGTGCCCGGTTACGTACCCGACCCGCGAATAAAGGCGGAGCCGGTCAGCACGGGGCGCGGGCAGCGCCAACGCGTCAAAACCCGAGGGTCTTCAACGCCGCGGAAACGCGCGTCCGCACCTCGTCGGGCTTCAGCGGGAACGCGCTGAAGAAATCGTCCCGCTTCAACTGTGGGCGGCGCTCCCGCACGTTCGCCGCCCACGACTTCGCGGCTTCCTCGTTGCCGGCCAGCATCTGCACGACGGCGGCGATCATCGCGATGAGCACGTGCGCGCCCGGCGATCGGGCGGCCCGCTCGGCCCAAGCAGCGGCCTCGGTATCTTCGCCCCGCAAGAGATGGGACAAGCCGCGCGTGGCGATCATGGCGTAGTACAGCGGGTCGAGCGGACTCAGGCGCATCGCCAGGTCGACGTGTTCGCGAGCGTCGAGCCCCTTTCCGGCCATCGTCTCGGTCCACGCGCGGGCATAGATGCCCTGCGCGTAATTCGGGCTGAGCGACGTTGCGCGGTCGAGCCACGCCTGGGCGCTGTCGAGATCGCCTTCGAGCCAGTAGCTGCGGCCCATCGTGAAGTTCACGAACGGATCGAGGGGATCGATATCGATGCCTTGCTGCGCGCAACTTCGCGCCTGCGCGATCTCGGCGCTGATCTCGTCGGTCCGTCGCATGAAGGCCGTCTGGAAGTGCACGAACGAAAGTCCCGCATAGGCGCGCGCGAACCCGGGATCGAGCGACGTCGCGCGTTCGAACAGTCCGGCCGCCGTCGCGTTGTCGCTGGCGTTGAAATGGTACACGTGCTGCAGTCCCAGGTGATAGGCCGACCAGGCATCGAGGTGATCGCTGTCGGTCAAGCGCGCACCGGATGCCTCGTGCAGGGGAATCTGTATCTCGAGCGAGGAGAGGATCTTCGAGCGGATCTCGCCGCGTACCGCGTGCACGTCGTCGACGAAGCCCGTGTAGCGCTCACCCCAGACGACGTCGCCGCCGCGTGTGTCGACAAGGTCAGTGGTAACGACCAGCTGTCGCCCGGTGACCTCTACCGTACCGGTCAAGCCGTAACGCACGCCGAGCAGCCGCCCGACCTCGCGCATGTCGGGCTCGCGGTCGCGCAGCCGGAACGAGGATCCGCGGGCAATGACGAACAGCCAGCGCAGCCGCGCGAGCTCGGCGATCAGCTCGTGTGGCAGTCCCTCGGCGATGGATGCGAAGGCGCCCGCATCGCCGATGATGCGCAGCGGCATTACGGCGATCGACGGTCGGGGGCCCGGATCGGTCGCGGACGCCGGCGTCGAGGCGTCGGCGCTGCCGGTCGCGAGGATAAGCGGGTCATCGCGCTCGAGTTGCACGTCGGCCACGAAACGCAGCCCCTGGCCGTGGATCGTCTTGATGAATCGCTGCGACCTGCCGTCGTCGCCCAGCGCCTTGCGGGCGGACTTGATGCGGCTCGTGAGCGCCGAATCCGTGACGACGCGGCCGTCCCAGACTTTCTCGAAGATCTCGTCGCGGGAGACGAGCCGGTCGCGATGCTCGACCAGGAACGCGAGCAGGGCGAAGACCTGCGGCTCGAGTGCCACGGGCCGGCCGTCCTTTCGAAGCTCGACGCAGGCCACGTCCAGTTCGAATTGGTCGAAGCTGTAGATCATCACTTGCAAGGATAGAGCAAGTTCCCTGCTGTTTGGCCCGAAACCTCCATGAAATCTCCACGCCGCCTCCATGCTTCGGCGGAGCCCGCGGCGTACAAATACGTTCATTGCCGACGGCAATAATGAAATTCAAACCTGAAAGGAGAGAGCAATGCCACTCGTAACGATCGATGTCATCAAGAACGTCTTTACCCCGCAGCAGAAGGAGCAGCTGATCGAAAAGGTCACGAATGCGATGGTCGAGGTGGAGGGCGAGAACATGCGGCCCGTCACCACGGTGCGCATCGCCGAATTCGAGAGCGGCGACTGGGCCATCGGCGGCAAATGCCTGTCGACCAGTGACGTGCACGCCCTGGCAAAAGGGAAAGCGGCCTAGCGTAAGCCGACAGAAGTGCAATGGCTGCGCGGCCGATACCGGCCGCGCAGCTGCTCTAATCCGCCTGGCGCGCGTAGCGCCCGTCCCAGACCGTCGTCCAGGTCTTGCCGCCGTCGGTGGACGTCTGCCAGTGCTGCCGGACGTCGCCGTTGTCGTACTGCGTGAAGTCGAACTTGTGATCGGTCACGCTGCCGTCGTCCGGGTCGACGGTCTGCGCCGTGAAGAACATGCCGCCGTCGCGGGCCTGGCCCGTGAACTCGATGACAGTCCCCGTGTCGCTGATCCAGACCTGGCGCCAGTGTTTCGTGCCGGGATCGTAGTAGTTGAAGCTCTTGCCTTGCTGCCCCGTCGCGCCCTTCCATTGTTCGAGCAGTACGCAATGACCGAGGATAGGTTCGATGTCGTTGGTGCCGGCGAACTGCCCGTTCTGGGTCACGTTCCACTTGCCGACCCAGAAGTCGAAGGCATGGCGGTGCTCGTCCGCCTTGCACGGAAAGCGTGCGGCGCGGATCGAATCGAGCGCGGCGACGAAGCGCGGATCGTCCTTGATCGAGGCGTAGTCCGGTTGATCCTCGAGCAGCTCCAGCATGCCGAATCCGCCATTGGCCATGATTTCCAGCTGATCCAGCGCCTGGTCCTTGTGCCCGGTGCGGGCGTAGATGCGCGATAACCGGTAGGCAACGCCCAGTGGCTGGAACCCCAGCTCGCCGGCGCGTTCGAATTCATGGATGGCCTTGTCGAGGTCGCCGCCGTTGTCCATCAGCTGTATGCCCTGCTGGTAGTGGCTGGCGCCGTCGTCGGCCGCGACACCGTCGTCCGCCGAGGCGACGACGGCAAGAAGGAGAAGAACGAGCAAGGTGGATACTGAAGCGCGCATCGGGGTCCCCCAGTTGTGGTACGACCCGACATTTTCACCCGATTTCTCGCGGAATCGCTTGCACGGAATTGCTTTAATGGAACGGACGCGGCGGATCGCGGCTGAAGCCGCTCCTACGGGACCAGCGTGGTTCATGGGCACGCGTAGGAGCGGCTTCAGCCGCGATTCCCGTCGCGACTTCGGAGATTGAGAAGGGTCCCAGGCAAATGAGCTGGACTGAAGACAATCTGGCACCGGTCGAGACCCTCCTGTTCCGCAGCGAACTCGTGAAGGTCGGCCGGTTCGCCTGCCCGGCCGGGCACCCCTGTTTCCCGCTGACCGAGGCCATCGACAACGACGTCTTCGTGCTGCCGCGCCACTCGCTGTGGCTGCGCCGCGGTACCGGCAGCTACCGCTTCATCGAGTCCGGCGCCATCGTCATCCATCGTGCCGGCAATACGATCGAGCGGCGCAGCGCAAACGAGGCCGGCGACCTGGCCTACTGGTTCGCGATCCATCCGGACGTTTTCGCCGACACTTTGCGGCGGTACGCCCTCTCGTCCCGGGACATCGCCGACGCACTAATCGTCGAGCCGAAGATCCGCTATCGGCTGGCCGTGCTCGTCAACGGCATGCACGGCCCGGGCGCGAACCGGCTGGCTGCCGAAGAAGACGTGCTGTCGCTGTTTTTCGAGATCTGCGAGATTTGCTCGGACCGGGTGCGGCACCGGCCCGGCACATGCGCGGGAACCGCCAGGCGCCGCCGGCGGCTCGCCGAGACGGCCCGCGCCTGTATCGATGCACACCTGGCCGAGAACATCGGCCTGGAGGACGTCGCCCGGGAGGTCGGTGCGTCGCTGTTTCACCTGTGCCGGACGTTCCGGGAACAGACGGGACTCACACTGCATGCTTACCGGATGCGCCAGCGCCTGGGCCGCGCCATGGACCGGATCGTCGACGGGGAGGACTGCAGCCTCACCGATCTCGCGCTCGAGACGGGTTTCTGCAGCCACAGTCACCTGAGCCGGGCATTCCGCCGACAGTTCGGCATTTCCCCTTCGTCACTGCGTCAGTAGCGAACGTAGCCTGGCCCGTCGGCCGCATAAGCTCCGGACCTGGCCGAATCTCCGGACTGGTCGCGAAGCGCCGGGGAACACCCGGTCTAGGTGGGAGGACTTTTTGCGTCCTTTCCCGGAAACCGCACGTGAACCCGCAGGCCCCGGCCGGTTTCCGGGTCTTCGAGCCACACCGTGGCGCCCAGCCGCTCGCTTGCTCGCTTTACGATCGCGAGCCCCAGGCCGCTGCCTTCCTGTGCCTGGTCGGGAACCCGGAAGAAGCGCCCGAACACCCGCTCACGATGCTGTGGCGATATCCCGGGCCCGGCATCGGTAACAGTCAGCTCGACGCCACCCTCGTTGGACGTGAGCCGGGTCGTTACCGTGCCCCCTTTGGGGGAGTACTTGGTCGCATTCTCGACGATATTGTCCACCAGCGAACGAAGTGCATCGCGTTCCCCACGAACCCACACCGGTTGATCCGGAAGCTCGAGTTCCAGCTCCACGCCGCGCGGGCGCGCCATCTCGGCGATCTCGGCGAGCCGTTCCTGCACCAGCTCGTCGAGGCGCAGGGCCTCCGAAGTGAATTGCGCCGAGTCGGCGTCGCTGCGCATCAGGGCCAGCAACTGGCCGACGAGCCGCGAAGCGCGATCGCCGCTGTGAACGATACTGTTGAGCAATGTGCGATCGCGCTCGTCCCTGGACCTTTCCTGCAGAGCTTCGACGTTGATCCGCATCGCCGCCAGCGGCGTGCGAAGTTCGTGAGCGGCATCGGCGATGAAGCGGCGCTCTGCCGAGATATTGGCGCGCAAGCGCTCCAGCAGGCCGTTTACGGAGCGGACGATCGGGCGCAATTCGGAGTATCGGGCCGTGAACCGGAGCGGTTCCAGGTCCTGGATCCCCTTCGAGGCAACGTCGGAGGAAAGCTCGCGAAATGGACGCAATGCGGACCGCACGGACAACCAGGCCGGGAGTAGCAGCAGCGGCATGCATACGATCAGGGGCAGGAGCACGATCCCCCTGCGGCCCAGCGACACGAATGCGGCCGCGGCGTCGCCCGGCAGTACGAGCACGACGCGGGCATTGGAATTCATCGACTGGCGTGCGAAGGTCCGTACGCGCAGGCCGTGCTGCACCGACGTCTCCAGGACATTCATCTGAGTCGTTGTCACCACACCCGGTTCGCCGGGCGAGCGGTAAACGAGCTCTTTCCCGAACCAGGCATTCATGGTGACACGAATCCCGGGCTCGTCGCGCTCGCGGTTCTCGTCGCGCTGAAATTCATCGATCTTCTTCAGCGCATTGTTCAATTCCGCCGGACGGTCGGCCAGCCCGTCCATCACGGCCAGGATCATGTCGGCGCGCTCCTGCATCTGGCGCGGCTCGTACCAGTCGTCGATAAATGCCACGTCGTAGACGAAATAGCCGACCAGAATCAGCCAGAGTGCCACCAGCAGCCCGATCTGCGCCACGACCAGGCGGCGCGTGAGGGACGACTGCGCCATCGAGCGCCAGATTCGCTTCAGGATCATGTCCGCGTCGTCGATTCGGTCTTGTCGATCACGTAGCCCACACCACGGACCGTCCGGATGTATCCGTTGCCGATCTTGCGGCGCAGGTTCGATATGTGCACTTCCAGCGTGTTGCTCTCGCCCGACTGGTTCTGCAGCACTTGCTCATCGAGCGTGCGGCGCGTCAATACCCGATCGGCTCGCTTCATCAATGCGCTGAGCAACAGGTATTCGCTGCGTGACAGCTCGATCGGATCGCCGCGGACAGTCACCCGCATCGTCGGTTCGTGCAATGCGAGGCCTCGTATCTCGAGCATTTCCTCGCGATAGCCATAGCTCCGGCGCGCCAATGCGCGCAGGCGGGACAGGAGTTCGGCGAGTGCGAACGGCTTGATGAGGTAGTCGTCCGCGCCGCTGTCCAGGCCGAGCAGCCGGTCGGCGAGCGAGTCCCGCGCAGTAATGATCAGGACCGGCAGCGCCGGCTGGTCGCGGCGCAGGCGCTTGAGCAGGGCAATTCCGTCTCCGTCCGGCAATCCCAGGTCGAGGCACACGATATCGTGTGCGGCCGTCTCCAGCATCGCGATCGCCTCGGTCACGCGCCGCACCCACACGACGGTCATCGCCTGGTCGGTAAGCGCTACCCGGATGCCGTTGCCGATATCGAGATCGTCTTCTACGAGAAGAATCTTCATGCAGGTATTTAAGCCCGAAAACCTGAGTTTTGCCTTAAGAAAATGCCGCGCGATTACTTAAGGAAACTCTGTCGAAGTCGTCATTGCGAGGAGCGAAGCGACGCGGCAATCCATAGCTCGTTGATTTCAAACACTGGATTGCTTCGCTTCGCTCGCAATGACGAATTGATCAGAGTTCTCTTAAGGCGATCTTCAGGATCGGCTCAGGAGATCTTCAGGCACCGGCCCGATACTGCGCAGCATCCGGAGCAGGCACGCTACAGAGCTGACCCGGCCAACTCAATCGAAAAGGAGAATTGTTGTGCGATCTTATATTTTGGCAAGTGTACTGGCCTGCGCGGCGTTCATGAGCGGGGTTCCGGCTCACGCGGACGACGGTGATTTTCAGATCGGGCCCTATGCGGGTATCGGTTTTGGAGCATCCAATCTGCATGTGGACCCGACACCCTCGAGAAGCAGCAAGCAGGTGGATTCCGGAGTCCTGAAACTCTATGGGGGCTACCAGTTCACCGAAAGGCTCGGTGTCGAGGGCGGCTATATCCGAACGGGCCACGTCAGGGTGACCGATTCCATCGACGGAATCGATATTACCCGCAGCGCGAAGACTCGGGCCGCCTACGTGGCTGCTACCGGGCGCTTGCCGCTCAGCAGGGCATTTTCGCTCACGGGCAAACTCGGCATAGCGTATGGCGATGTCAATGACGGCGACGTTGCGCCGATACCGAATACGGTGTACGGCAACACGACGTCGATACTGGCCGGAGTCGGCGTCCGTTGTCAGGTGTCGGAGCGCATGTCTTTGTCGCTGGACTATGACCACATCGGCAAGGAGTCGCAGCAGGTGTCTGCGGATATCGTGGCACTGACGTTGAGTCGCAGCTTTTGAGTCCGTTCGACAAATCGCACGGGCCGTGCCGGGTGCAGTGCAAGGAGGGCGCGAACGATGATCGTTCGCGCCCTTTTTCGTTCGCCGCGACGCACGGGCCTCGCGTCAGATCCCGAGCTGCAGGCCGATCTCCACGACCCGGGTAGACGGGATCTGAAACAGCTCTGTGGCATGGCGGGTGTTGCGCACCATGTAGGCAAACAACCGGTCGCGCCAGGTCATCATGCCCCCTGACTTGCGGCCCGGGATCACCGACGTACGGCTGACATAATAGGTCGCGTCGTCCAGCTTGATGGGCAATTCCTTGCGCTCGATACAGACGTTCAGGTCCGACGGCACGTTGAAACCCTGCATGAACCCGTAGCGGATGTTGACCTCCCACAGGCCCTGCCCGTGGTCTTTCACTTCGATGCGCTCCTCGAGCGGCAGGCGCGGGACACGCTCCACGCCGACGTGCACGATGACCGCCTTGTTCGGCAGCATCTTGTTCATCGTGATCAGGCGTATCAGCGCCTGCGGGACTTCCTCGGCACGCGCCGTGAAGAAGATGCCCGTGCCGCCCAGTCGGTTGGGCGGGTCGTTCCTCAGACGGCCGACCAGTGTCTCCAGCGTGATCGTGTTCGCCTCGAAGGACTGGATCAGCAACTCCGTGCCGCGCCGCCAGGTGATGATGACCGTGAAGATGATGGCGCCCATCGCGACGGGGAACCAGCCGCCGTACTGGATCGTGTCGGCGTTCGCGGCGAGGAATGCACCGTCGATCGCCAGGAACACGACCAGGAAGGTTCCCGCCTTGGCGAGGTTCCAGCCGCCGAGCCGCCGCGCGACGTTGAAGGCGAGGATGGTCGTGATGAACATCGTGCCGTTCACGCTGACGCCATAGGCGCCGGCGAGGCCGGAAGAGGACCGGAACGTGAGCACGAGCAGGATGGCCGCGATCATCAGGATCCAGTTGACGGCCGGCATGTAGATCTGGCCGTGCTCGTGTTCGGAGGTCTGCGTCACGTGCAGGCGCGGCACAAAGCCGAGCTGTACGGCCTGCCGCGTCAGCGAGTAGGCGCCGGTAATTACCGCCTGCGATGCGATGCACGTCGCGGCCGTGGTCAGCACGACCAGTGGGATCAGCGCCCAGTCCGGGGCGAGGTGGAAGAACGGCTGCAGTGTGCCCGTGGGCTCCGCGAGCAGCAGCGCGCCCTGGCCGAAGTAATTCAGCAACAGGCAGGGCAATACGAAGCCGAACCAGACCGCACGGATCGGCGTCGCCCCGAAGTGGCCGAGGTCGGCATACAGCGCCTCGCCGCCGGTCGTCACCAGGAACACGCCGATCAGCACGAGAAATCCCGGCACGCCGTTATGGATTATGAACTGCACGGCGTGCCAGGGCGCGATGGCGGCGAGTACTTCGGGATGATGCACGATGCTGGCGATGCCGAGAACGGCCAGCGTGCCGAACCAGAGCACCATCAGCGGCCCGAACATCGCGCCCACGCGGGCGGTGCCGCGCTTCTGCACGGCGAACAGCGAGAACAGGATGACGACAGTGAGGGGCAGGACGTACGGCTTGAAGGCCGGCGTCGCGATCTGCAGGCCCTCGACGGCGCTGAGCACGGAAATCGCCGGCGTCAGCATCGTGCCGCCGTACAGGAGGCCGGCGCCGAACAGTCCCAACAGGATCAGGTTCCGGTGCGACGCCTTCTCCTGTGATTTATCCGGGCGCAGCAGTGCCAGCAGCGCGAAGATGCCGCCCTCGCCCTGGTTGTTCGCGCGCAAGACGAACGTCATGTACTTGACGGAGATCACCATGATCAGCGTCCAGAAGATCAGCGACAGGATGCCGAGGATATTGGCCTCGTTGACCGGCACGGGGCTCACGCCGCGGAAACACTCGCGCAACGCGTAGATGGGGCTCGTCCCGATGTCACCGTAGACGACTCCGAGGACCGCCAACCCAATGGCGGCACGGCCCGGCTGATGGCCGCCGTCGGTGTCAGCCATTTGGATCACGCGTCGAAATGGATTCAGCCCTCGATCTTGTGCGGCGGTGAGAACGGACATGGTCGTATACAATCGGGAAAAAATAAACTGCCGCGAGCCGGGTGATGGTGACTTCGAAGCGTCCGAACGACGGGAAACCAGCGGGAATCGATGGATATCGATGCCTTATATTCCTGTTGCCCGTGTCGCTGTCGTTGCTGGTACCGTGTGGCGCTCGTGCCGACGAAGCGGCGTACCCGTTCCGGGATCCCGACCTGCCCGCGGCGCAACGCATCGACGATCTGCTCGCGCGGATGAAGCTCGACGAGAAGATCGCCGCACTCGGCGGCAGCGCCGACGTGCCGCGGCTCGAAGTCCGGGGCACGCGGCACATCGAGGGCTACCACGGCGTCGCGCAGGGCGGGCCGAGCAACTGGGGCCGCCGCAACCCGACGCCGACGACGCAGTTCCCGCAGGCCTATGGGTTGGGTGCGACCTGGGATCCGGTTCTGGTCCGCGCGGTCGCCGAAGAAGAGGCTTATGAAGCACGCTTCCTGTTCCAAAGCCCGAAATACGCCCGGTCCGGCCTCATCGTTCGCGCACCGAACGCCGACCTGGCGCGCGACCCGCGCTGGGGGCGCACCGAGGAAGTGTTCGGCGAGGACCCGTTCCTGGCCGGCACGCTGGCGACAGCGTTCACCGAAGGGCTGCAGGGCACCGACCCGCACTATTGGAAGACGGCGTCGCTGCTGAAGCACTTCCTCGCCAACAGCAACGAGGACGGGCGTACGCAGTCGTCGTCGAACTTCGACGAACGCCTGTGGCGCGAGTATTACGCCCGGCCGTTCGAGATGGCGATCCGCGACGGCGGGGCGGACGCTATCATGGCGGCGTACAACGCGATCAACGGCACGCCTGCGCACGTCCACCCGATGTTGCGGGACATCGTGATGGGCGAGTGGGGCCTCGATGGCATCATCAGCACCGACGCCGGCGGGCTGCGCGCACTGGTGAACGACCACAAGGTCTATCCGGATCTCGCCGAAGGCGCGGCCGCGGTCCTGCACGCCGGGATCAATCATTTCCTGGACACCTACAAGGAGCCGGTCTCAGAAGCGCTGGCCCGCGGCCTGATCAGCGAGGCCGATCTCGACGCGGCACTGCGCGGCGTGTTCCGCATCTCGCTGCGCCTCGGCCTGCTGGACCCGCCGGAACGCGTCCCCTATGCACGGATCGGTGTCGAGAACACCTATCCGGAACCGTGGGACGACCCCGGGGTGCACGTACTCGTGCGCGCAGTCACGCGCAAATCGATCGTGCTCATCAAAAACGATGCGCACCTGCTGCCGCTCGATCGGGACACGGTCGGCTCGGTGGCGGTCGTCGGGCCGTACATCAACACGGTGCTGCTCGACTGGTATTCGGGCACGCCGCCGTATCGGGTCTCGCCGCGCGAGGGCATCGAGAACACGGCGAATCCGGAGCCCTGGCCCGCGCCGCAGCACGTCGGCGTCGGCTGGGTCGGCGACATGAGCGACGCGGCCGTGGAACTGGCGCGACGCAGCCACGTCGCGATCGTCTGCGTCGGCAATCACCCGGAGGGCAACGCGAGCTGGGGCGTCGTGACTTCACCGTCGGAGGGCAAGGAAGGGATCGATCGCAAGGCGATCACGCTGCCACCCGGCCAGGAAGACTTCATCCGTCGCGTCTATGCCGCGAATCCCAACACGGTGGTCGTGCTGATCACCAACTTCCCGGTCGCGCTGCCCTGGGCCGCCGAACACGCGCCGACGATCCTGCAGATGACGCATGCCAGCCAGGAACAGGGCAACGCGCTGGGTGACGTGCTGTTCGGCGACGCCGATCCCGGCGGCAGGCTCGTGCAGACCTGGCCGAAGTTGCTGGAGGCGCTGCCGGCGATGATGGATTACGACCTCCGTCACGGCCGCACGTACATGTACATCGAGACCGAACCGCAATTCCATTTCGGCCAGGGGCTGAGCTACACACGATTCGAGTACTCGGACCTCACGACCGGTGTCGAGACGCTGTTCGCAGGTTCCCCGATCAACGTCGGGCTCACGGTGAAGAACGTCGGCGAGCGCGCAGGCGACGACGTCGTACAGCTCTACGTCGGCTTTCCGGAGTCGAGAGTGGCACGGCCGCACAAGGCGTTGCGTGGATTCCGGCGCGTGCACCTCGCTCCCGGCAAATCACAACGGGTGCGGTTTACGCTAAATGCACGCGACCTGGCGTATTGGGATGTGACCGGTCACGCGTGGGTGGTCGAACCGGGCCCCGTGGACATCCGCGTCGGGCACTCGTCCGCCGATAAGGACCTGACACTGCACGCGACGGTCGACGTGTTGCACTAGTCCAGCCCCTGGCTCTTGAGCCACGCGTAGAAGACTTCGATCCAGTCGTCGGTCGGCGCGCCTGTGTGCAGCATGCCGAAGCCGTGCCCGCCCGTGGCGTATACGTGCAGCGCCGCCGGGCGGCCGGCCGCGCGCCAGCGCGCAAAGAGTGTGGTGCTGCTCGTCACCGGCACGCCGTCATCGTCCGCGGCCGCGAGGATGAAAATCGGCGGCGCGTCGTCCGGTACCGAAGCGACCTCCCCGGCGCCGTAGATCGTCGCCGCGAAGTCCGGGCGTTCGGCGGGCGTGTACTGCGAGGCCGCGGCCCTGGCGACGCCGCCGCCCGCAGAGAAGCCCAGGATGCCGATCCGCGACGGGTCCAGCCCGAAGTCGGCGGCATGCTCGCGCAGGTACTTCACCGCGGCGCGGCCGTCCTCAGCCGAGATTGGTGCCTGTGCGGCGATGATCGGACCGAGCAATTCGGGCTCGCGCATCTGCCGGTCGCGTTCCGCCTTGAAGCCCGCGACCGTATCCGGCATATGCGCGGTGCGGTACTTCAGCACGAATGCGGCGATGCCGTGCGCGGCCAGCCATTCGGCGACGTCCGTGCCCTCGTGCTTGATCGCGAGCATGACCCAGGCACCGCCGGGCGCCACGATGACGGCCGTGCCCGTGGCGTGTGCCGGATCTGGCAGGTACGCCGTGAGCGTCGGGTGGGTCACGTTCCAGACGAGCGGCACGGCCGGATCGCCGTAAACGGTCTGCAACTCCGTGGCGGCGGCCTGACCGACCGTGACACCCGGTTCCAGCGGAAAAACCTGGTGTTCCGGCTTGCCCGCGAGTGCCCGCTCGCGCGCCGCCAGGTTCATGATGAACAGTCCTCGTCCGACACCGGCCGGGTCGCCGAGCTTCGCCATCTGGAAGGCCATGCTGCGGCCGTCGTCGCTGATCACGGGGTTGGTCGCCTTGAATCCCGCGTAGTCGGTGAAGTGCGTCAGCCGTTCCCAGTCGCCTTTGCCGTCGAGCGAGAGCTTCCAGATGTCGATGTACTGGTCTTCGGGATTGAAGTTCCAGGCCGCGAACTGGCGAGTCGACTCGACCGTGGTGTGTTTGCCGTCGGGGAAGATGCCTTCGGGCTCGTTGTGGTGACCGGCGAGATCGGAGAGGCGCTGGAATCGGCCGCTCGCGAGATCGAGGATCGCGACCTGCGCGCCGTGCTCATGGGGCGGGAGGAAGCGATATAGCGACAATGTGATCCGGGACTCGTCCGGCGGGATGAAGTTCTGCGTCTCGATCGGCGTCGGTGCGGAGAACTGCGGATTGTCGACGTTGCGCATGACGACGCGGCGCTTCTCCAGCGACGGCACACCGTCGTGATAGACGATCTCGCCGACGTTGACGCGGTACTCGTCGTCCTCGTAGTCCGGGTACTGGCCCTGGTTGGTCACCCAGGCGATCTTCATGGACATCCGCGACACGGCCGGGCCCTCGCTGCAATAGGTCCCGAGCGGCACGGGCGGCTTGCTCAGCGACTTGTCGAGCACCCACAGCTCCGCCTTCTGGAAGCGGCTGTGATTGGGATTGTCGGGGTCGAAGGTCCGGGAGCCGGACAGCAATATGTCGCCGTTGGCGAGATACAGCGCGCGCGTGTACCCGGAATGATAGTAGTGATGCGTCAGCGGCCGGAGCTCACCCGTTGCGAGCGTCAGCTCATAAACGTCGCCGAAGGTCTTCTCGAGGAAGATGATCTTCTTGCCATCATGCGAGAAATCGGCACGCTGACCCCAGCCGTTGACCTGACGGATATAGCTGGGCAGGTGATCGAGCGGGCTGCCGGGCTTTTGCCCGTACGGCAGCTCGTCTGCCGACGCGCTCAGCGCAAGAGCCAGCAACACGAAAAGAAAGTTCCTGCCCATTGATGCAAGACTCCCGCCCATGTCATTGCGAGCGAAGCGAAGCAATCCAGTGTGGATTGCTTCGTCGGCTGCGCCGCCTCGCAATGACACCGCACACCGGTTTGCTCTACTCATTCTCGCTCTTTGTACTCACCGAGACGCCACCGTCCGTCTCCACCGACACGCGCAGGACGATGGGCCTGCAGCAGACCTGGCAATCTTCGACGTATTCCTGATCCGGCAGGCTCTGGTCGACGAGTATCGTGATGTCCTCGCCGCAGTATGGGCAGGATACGGGTTGTTCGGTGACCACGCTCATCGCAGCTCATTGTGCCCGATTCTGCTTCGGGGATGTCAGCATCAGGCGTCGCGGCGGCGAGCGATCCGGTTATCTTCGCGAAGGGCGACGGGCTATTGGGTCGCCGGCGCGGAGTAGACGACGTTGCCGTCGAACATCGTCAGGAGCACGCGCGTCTCGTGGATCGCGTAAGGATCGACGTCGAACAGGTTGTGATCGAGGATGACGAGGTCTGCCTTCTTGCCCACTTCCAGCGATCCGATCTGGTCTTCCATCCGTAGCTGATACGCCGCGTCGATCGTATAGCCGCGGATCAGGCTGTCGATGTCGAGCCGTTCCGATTCCCTCGGCTGTATGGGTGCATCCGGGTCGCCCGGGTCCTGCCGCGTATGGCCGATCTCCATCTGCAGGATGGGCGACATGCCCAGCATGCCGGCGCCGCTGGCGGGGAAGTCGCTGCCGAAGGTGAGCCTCACGCCGAGTTTCTTCAGGCTGTTGAAACGGAAGTACCGCTTGAACTGGTCGTCGCTGACGAACTGCTTGCCGTAGGTGTCGTAGGACGCCCACAACGGTGTGCTCTGGGCGATGACGTCGAGGTCGCGGAATCGTGGCAGGTCCTGGTCCGTGATCACCTCTATGTGGCAGATCGTGAAGCGGCTGTCGGTGTCCGGATTGGCCTTGCGGGCTGCCTCGATGGCATTCAGTGCGTCGTTGATCGCGCGTTCGCCGAGTGCATGCACGTGGACGTCCAGATTCGCGGCCGCGGCGGCGGTGATCATCGAGGTTAGCTGCGCCTGTGTGAAGATCGTGTCGCCGCTGTTGCCCGGCTCACCCTGGTAGTCCTCGAACATCGCGGCCGTGCGCCCTTCGATGGTGCCGTCGTCCAGGATCTTCAATACACGGTAGTGATAGTGCTTACCCTTGATCGTGTCGCGAAACGCTTCGGCCCTTTCCACGGCGTACGGAACCGCTTCCGGATCGTCCATGAAATAGGACCCGTCGATGCGCACGGTCAGGTCGCCGTCGGACTCAAGGCGCTCGAGCACCTGCGGCAGGATATCCTGGTGGCCGACCGCGCCGGCATCGAACAGGGCGGTGACGCCGTAGCTGTTCAGCGTGTCGATCACGTAGGCCGTGCCGTCGACGATCGTGTCCTCGGTGATGACGTTGAGATCGTCCATCGCCTTGGCGGCGGCGCCTTCCAGCAGGTAGCCGGTCGCGTCGCCGTTGGCATCCCGCTTGTAGTAGCTGAAGCCGGGCACCGGATCGGTCGTGTCCTGGGTGATGTTGAGTGCCTTCAGCGCCTTGGTGTTTGCCCAGGCACCGTGGAATCCCTCGTCCATGATCAGCACCGGGCGCTCGTCTTCCACGGCGTCGATCATCTGCCGCGTCGGCCCTCCCGGGCCGAAGGTGGTCGCGAGGAATCCGTAGCCGAAGATGAGTTTTGCGTCGGGATGCGCCTTCGCATACGCGCCGATCGCCGCAACCCAATCATCGACAGTGCCGAAGGTGTCAAGCGACAGCGCTTTTGCGTAGGCGCCGCCCATCACGGAATGCATGTGCGTGTCGATGAATCCCGGCAACAGCATCTCCCCAGCGAGGTCGTGCACCGTCGTCTCGCTGCCGATGAAATCCTTCGCGCCGGCATCGTCGCCGACGTAGACGATGCGGTCGCCGTCGACGGCGACGGCTTCGGCCCACGGCGTGCCGTCAGCCAGAGTGTAGGCGGCTGCATTCAGGAAGACGTGATCGGCCCC
>Ga0210086_1000336_pt1 | contig 28440 bp, 23 predicted proteins | sample China_Galinas_PW_3_FD_184867 | JGI IMG/M metagenome (GOLD analysis project Ga0210086, IMG submission 184867) | Wetland microbial communities from San Francisco Bay, California, USA, that impact long-term carbon sequestration - China_Galinas_PWB_D2... | ecosystem: Environmental > Aquatic > Marine...
GAACATCGTCGGCACGAAGTTCTACTAGGAACAACTTCACGAAGCCTTTCGAGCGAGGGGGCCGCGTGCGGCCCCCTCGCTGCACGTACAGGCGAACGCGCCACGAGCGCCGTGACCGTGCGAACGTATCAGGTCGGACGACGTATCCGCGCGGAGTTCGACGGCACGCCGTCGCACATCAAGAAGCGGTCGCGACAGCCCGCACGAGGCGTCGACAGCGGCTTCCCATGGGCCGTTCCGCACTCTCTGACTAACGCTGCGTCGATGTTGGTTTTTTGCATCCCAGCGATCCTCTCAAGAGGGCGTGAGCCAAAGTCGACGAAGGAGGAGCGGCCGAGATACAACCGGCCGGCCAAGGGGAGGCAGAGAGTCCAACCGTGTCGGACGACATGATCACGGTCTACGACGAGCTGGGGCGTCCAGTCAGGATCAGTGCCAGGGAGTGGCAGCACGAGGTCCTGCCGGACATGATTCGTCACGCGTGGAACGACCCGGACTACCTTTACAATGTCGTCCTGATGGCCGTCCAAGACGGCTTCTCTGGCTCGGTCATGACCGCGGCGGAGAGGCTGCTCGAGATCGACCCGATCGCGGAACGCTGCGCGACGATCTTCTCGATCGTGTGCATGCAGAACGGTGACCTGATCGGCGCCGAGCGCACGCTACAGCGGTTCCTGCGCGAGCACGAGGAGACCGGCATCGTCTACACGAACCTCGCCAAAATCCAGGCCGAGCGAGGCGAGGACATCGAAGCGGAGCGGCTGCTTCGCCACGCGTTGCAGCTCGAACCCAATCAGGACAACGGACTCGAATGGTGGGGTGCGCTTCACTACGAGAGCGGCGGCGAGGACGCCTGGCTGGCTGCAATGGAAGAGATCGCCACACTGCCGGGCAGCTGGCGGCCGCAGTTGTGGATCGCGCGCCATCACCTCGAGCACGACCGTCTCGACCAGGCTCTCGAGCTCTACGACTACGTGCTCAGGATCGCGTCCGACCACCCCGACGTGCTGACGATCATCTCCGGAGATCTCGGGACACGCGGGCACGTGGCCAGGATGCTCGAGCTCGTCGAGCCGCTCTACGACCCCGCGGTGCATGACATCTACGCGGGGATCAACCTGATGCGAGGCTTCCTCGACTGCAATCGCCCTAGTGAAGCACGTTCGTTGCTGATCACCCTTCAGCGCCACGCGCCGCCGCACCTCATGGATGAGCTCGGTTCCCTCGAGACCGAGATCATCGAGATGTTGCCGCCGCAAGAACCTGTCGGCCCGATCGAGTTCTCGATCCTGCCGGTGCTCGGCCCGATCTGGGCCCGAGGGACCAGCCAGCAGTCTCGGATCCTGCCGCCGAAGACCCCGGCGAGCCGCCGCATCGTCGTGCTGTCGCTCGCGGACACGTCCCGCGCCAACGACAATGGAGAGACCCAGATCGAGATGGCTTCGGACGTCGACCGCTTCACGCGCGCGCTGCCGTTGTTCCTCGGCGAGTCCTTGCGGTTCCGCACCGACGCGGCGACGTGCACGCTGATCCCGATCGCCAAGGGAGTCGGACCGATCCTGTCGGCCGGTCCCTGGGATGTCGACTGGCTGATCGAGCGCATCGATCCCGAGACTCGGCCGGAGTATGCCATCAGCGGCTGGCTGGCCGGCAGCGAGAACGACCAGTCGATCGAGATCGACATCGTCGACCTCGAGGACGGGGAGCGCCTGCGTCACCTGAGCTTCCCGGCCATCACCGGACTCAACGACCTCTTGCTGCACATCGACGACGAGATCACCGACAACCTGGAACAGATCGGTGTCGTCCGGAGACGCCGCGGCCAGACGCTGTTCCATCGGCCGCCGGCTGGAGTCGCCGACCTCTATGCGAGCGCGCTCGAGCAGTTCCTGACGCAACATCTCGTTGCCGAGGGGCACGTCGACCCGTCGCGGCTGTGGAACGAGCGTTGGATGATGTCGACCTACTTCGAGCTCGTCGACGCGATGCCGCAATCGCTCGCGCCGCGCTACCTCGCAGGGCGCGGCCTGCTGGCAGCGTTCGACTACGGTTCGCCGGTGGTGCACACGTTCACCGCCCCCGTCCTCCGCCTGCTCGAAGAGGACGAACCCGGGTTTCTCGCGCCCCTGGCCGCCGCGATTCGCCGGAGAATGGCATAACACGACCGCGTCGGTGGCATTCCGCCGCCCCGGCTCCCTCCGGCTCCGGAGAACTGACCTGTCACACGGGGACTGACAAACCCTCGATGAGCGCGCAAGCTTGTACGGTCAGACAAAGCCAAGGAGTTCCCGATGCGTGTTCCGTTTCTGCTCTCGGCGTGCTTGCTCTTGCCATCGCTCGGAGTCACCCAGAACCTGGTCAAGAACGGCGATTTCGAAGCAACCCAACTGACGCCGTGGACCCAGTCCGGCCCCGGCGTGAACCCCGGGGTGTTCAGCTTCGACACCAACGGCACGGGTCTGAGCCGGAGCTACGCGGTCAACCCGGGCAGCAACCAGGTCCATTCGATCACGCAGACGGTCGTCATCGCCCCGATTCCTTACGAGTTCTCCCTCGACGCTGCCGTGCAGGCCGGGTCGAGCGCGTTTTCGATCCGGCTGCCAACGGTTACGATCAAGCTCGGCACCGCCACCGTCACGAGCCATCAGTTCGTGGCCTCGCGCCAGAATCCGACACGGCGGCGCTTGTGCGCGCGGATCACGCCGAAACAAGCGGGCCCGCAGTCGCTGACCATCGAGTTCCTCTATCCCTCCCCGGCGAACGCCGGCTCCCCGCGGGCCTACGTCGACAACGTCGACCTGCGGGTCGCACTCGACCCGACGTTCTGCATCAGCGGCGAGCGAAGCCTCGGCATGGCGATGAGCTTCGACGTCCAAGGCGCGGCCAACGCGCCGTTCGTCGTGTTCGTGGCTCCGAAGCTGTTGCCGAATCCGATCCAGATTCCCGGCATCGGCGGCGCGTTGGAGCTCGACCCGACGTTGCTCGTCCCGCTGCTCACCGGCAAGCTCGACGCATCGGGCAGCTTCTCGCTCAGCGTCACCGTCCCGAGCATCGCCGGGCTCGCCGGCGTGCCGCTGTTCTGGCAGGGGCTGGAGGTCGATTCCACGGGGCCGGCGCTTGGATGGGCCTCGCTGATTGGCTTCTATTGATCCCATGTCCGACATCGCGGCCGCCATCGTCCCGGAGCCCGGTGCTCCCGTCGAGATCCACCACTACCCCGAACCCGAGCTCGAACCCGATTCGGCCCTGCTCGACGTCGTGTGCAGCGAGGTCTGCGGAACGGACGTCTATCTGCGCGAAGGCCGCCTCGAAGGTGTTCCGTATCCGTTGATCCCCGGGCACGTGTCGGTCGGGCGCATCGCCGAGAAGCGAGGCCGCATCACTGACGTCGAAGGGAGGGAGATCGCCGAAGGCGAGCTCGTGACGTTCCTCGACGTGCACGAAACCTGCCACGCCTGCTGGTATTGCCTCGTCGCGAAGGCGAGCACGCGCTGTCCGCAGCGCAAGGTCTACGGCATCACGTATGGTGCCGACGACGTCCTCGCCGGTGGTTGGGCCGAGAAGATCTACCTGAAGCCACGAACCCGCGTGATCCCGCTAGGGAGCGTCGACCCCGATACGTTCATGGCCGGTGGATGCGGGCTTCCGACGGCGCTTCACGGTGTCGAGCGCGGCGACATCCGGCTCGGCGACCGTGTCCTCGTGCTCGGCTCGGGGCCGGTCGGGCTGGCCGCGGTCATCCTCGCACGACTGCGCGGCGCGGGCTCGGTGCTCGTGATCGGCGGACCCGAGACCCGGCTCACGGCCGCGCGTGCCGTGGGCGCGGACGACGCCCTGGACTTCCAGTCGCTCGGCGAGGAGGAACGCATTGCATGGGTCCGCGAACGCACGCACGGCCGTGGCGCCGATGTCACGATCGAAGCAACCGGGGCGCCGGTCGCGGTCACGCAAGCCATGCACATGACGCGTGACTCGGGTCGAGTCGTGGTCGTCGGGCAATACACCGATCACGGCGAGGTCGCGTTCAATCCGCACACCGATCTCAACAAGAAGCACCTGGACGTCCGGGGGTGCTGGGGCTCGGACTACTCGCACTTCCACCGTGCGGTCGAGCTGTTGTCGGTCCCGCGCATCGCCGAGCCGTTCTCCAGGATTCCCGTGGCCGAGTTCGACCTCGCGACGGTCAACGAGGCGCTGGATCAGGTCGCCGCGGGAACGGTCGTCAAGGCGCTGGTTCGGCCGGGCTCCGTCCGATAGACCGCCTACACCGAAACAGCGACGCGCGATCCCGGCACGATGTCGAGCTCCCCGGTATCGGTGAACCGGACCCAACACTTCGTTCCGTCGTCGTAGTCACGCGCCTGCAGCAGCAGCGTCGCCGGCCGCCCGAAAGCAACGCACGGCTTGTCCTCGGCCGAGTCCGCGCCGCGCCAGGTCCGGATGAACGGGTTGGTCTCCCACTCGCGACCGATCGTCGTCTCTTCGCAGTGTCCGGGGTAGACCCGCATGTCGTGCGGGAGGGTCATCAGGACGTCCATGATCGAGTGCTGGATGTCCTCGAAGCTCGTGTGCCCGGGAGCTCTCGTGCCACCGACGCTTCCGCGAAACAGCGTATCGCCGGTGAACACGCGCCCGTCATTGACGATGAATGCGAGCTGCCCGAGCGTGTGCCCGGGGATGTGCACGGCCCGGATGCACAGATCGCCACAGCGAATCTCCTCGTCGTTCGAAAGCTCGCGATCGAGCGAGTCGAACAGCTCGCTCTCCTCATGGTGACCGCAGATCGGGCAACCGAATCGCGCCCGGTAGTCCGCGTTGTGCGCGACGTGATCGTAGTGATGATGCGTGCACAACACGTGGGTCACGGTCAGTCTGAGCTCTTCGATCCACGCGAGAATCTGCCCGTCGGGTCCACCCGTGTCGATCAAGACGGCGTGACCGCCGGGTTGATCGGCGACGAGCCACGTGTTGGACAACCAGGTTGGATGCATCGTGCGTTCGATGATCATCGTGTCATCGACCTTACCATGCTGCGCGCGATGCGACCATCGCTCTTACTTTCGTCCCGCCATGGTCGGTCAAGAACGCAGTCGCGAGTGGCAAGCCGCTCGCGAGCGCGAGCCTGCGATCCGAAGCCAGCAGTGCGACGTCGAGCTTGCACTCGGAGACACGCGTTCCGAGTGCCTGATACAGGTTGCGAAGCGCTTGCTTGTTGCCGAGGCGCTGGCCGAACGGAGGGTTGGTGACGAGCCAACCACCTGTCTCGGTGAAACCGCTGCACGCGGTCATGCTCGCATGTTCGAACCGGATGTCGCCCGCGACGCCCGCGCGCTCGGCGTTGCGCCGCGCACGCTCGACGGAACCTGCATCCCGGTCGCTGGCAAGGATCAACGGGCCGGAGTCGATCGCGCGCGACTCCGCCTCGGTGCGCACTTCCGCCAAGAGCTCGGCATCGAACAGCACCGTGTGCTCGAACCCGAACTCGCGCATGCGGCCCGGCGCGAGCCGGCGAGCCATGGTCGCGGCTTCGATCGCGATCGTCCCCGACCCGCAGAACGGGTCTACGAGCCGGCCCTCGCGATCCCAGCCCGAGCTCGCGATCAGGGCGTGCGCGAGGTCCTCGCGCAGCGGCGCCTTGCCGGTTTCGAGCCGCCAGCCGCGGCGGTGCAACGGATCGCCCGACGTATCCAGCGAAACGACGCAGTGGTCCTCGTCGAGGCGCACGACGAGCCTCGCGGCCGGCTCGCGGGCGGGCGGCTGGCCGAGCGATGCCTCGATGCCCTCGCGCACGCGCTGCACGATCGCACCCGTGTGGTAGAGCCGAGACCGGCGCGACGTGGCCCGGACCTCGACGGCCGTGCCCGGAAGCAGCACCCGATCCCAGGCAAGCTGCCTCGTCTTCCGAACGAGCTCACCGAGACCGCGGACCCGGAACTCACCGACGCGTACGAGCACGTGCGTCGCGAGACCGAGCTCGAGGTTGGCGCGGTAGATCAGGCGCCGATCACCGCTGACGGCGACCCCGCCGGGCATGGCCTCGCCGCTTTGGCCGAGCTCGGCGACCTCGGACCCGAGCAGCGGCTCGAGCCCCGGCAGGCACGAGACGAAGACCGAGAATCGGCTATCCAAGCTTGGCGCGGACCCGCTCGAGCAGCTTCTTCGTCGCGATGATTCCGTCGATCTCGCTGAGCTTCTGGCCCTCGTATTCGACGCCGACGAAGCCGTGGTAACCGGCGTCGAGGACGATCTTCATCATCTTGAAGTAGTCGATCTTGGTCTCGTTGCCGTGTTCGTCGAAGCCGTACGACTTCGCGCTCACGCCCTTCGCGTACGGCATGAGCTCGCGCACGCCCTCGTAGCGATCGTAGAACTCGCGGGGGCCGACCCTGAAGTTACCGAAGTCCGGAAGCGTCCCGGCACGCTTGTGGTCGACCTTCTTGATGACGCTGGCCAGCCACTTCCCGTTCGACGACAAGCCGCCGTGGTTCTCGACGATGACGTTGATCTCGTGCTCGTCGCCGAACTCGCACAGCTGGCGGAGGCCGTCGGCCGCGAGCTTCATCTGCTCGTCGTAGCTCCCGCGACTCCTCGCGTTGACGCGAATCGAGTGACAGCCGAGGAACCTGGCCGCCCGGACCCAGACGTGGTGGTTCTCGACGGCTTTGTTGCGCTTGTCGGCGTCGGGGTCGCCGAGCTGGCCGAGGCCATCGCACATGATCAGCACGCTTCTCACGCCTTCGCCCTCGGCACGCTTGCGCAGCTCTGCGAGGTAGTTCTCGTCGCCGGGCTTGTCCATGAAGAACTGGTTGACGTACTCGATGCCCGAGAACCCCAGCGACCGCGCGGTCTTCGCGAAGTCGAGGTTGTCGAGCTTCTTGCCCTTGCGCCGGCGCAGGCTGCGGTGCAGCGACCACTCAGCCAGCGAGAGCTTGAATTCGGGCTTCGCCGCCGCCGCGACCGGCTTCTTCGTCTTCTCTTGCGGCTGCATCCCAGCGAGCCCGGCGAAGCCGATGCCCGCGGTCGCACCGAGGGACTGCGCGAGAAACCGTCGTCGATTCATCGTCATGTCGCGTCACCCATGGATCGTGCCCGCCCGCGCAGCAGGCTAGCACAACCGGGGACCCGTAGCCTGCCGCCCCTAACAAATGTGTCAGAGACATTCCTAAGGGGCCGCGGTCAGGCGAGCCAGACGGCAGCCTGGCGGCACTGGTTCGAGAGCGCCTCGACGAAGTCGCGGATCTTGTGGGCGTCCATCCAGCAGAACTTGAGGCCGAGCGCGACCATGCCGTCGTCGCAAGGACTGGACCGCACGATGCGTGCCTTGAGCTCGTAGATCTGCTCGCCCACTCCCGCGCGCACGATCAGCGCCGTGTTGAGCTGCGGGCGCTCGACGGCCTTGACCAGCATGCCGCCTTCGGACACGTCGACGACGACAGAGAAGGTCTGATCGAGAGCGATCCCTCCGAACCGCTGCTCCAAGGCAGCGAATACTGGCGCCTTGTTCCTGTGGTGTGCGCGACGCTCGGCCCTGCCGTACATCTTCTCCCCCGGGTCACCGCTCGAATGGGAACAAGAATACCCAGCAACGGCCGGGTCGGCGGGCTGATTTCGTCCGATCGCACGCCGCGCCCCGGAGCTCGCGATAGGACCGCGAGACCGCCGCGTCCCGATTTGCGAACGCACGCGGTTTCTGCCGAATCCCGTGGGCGCGGAGCTCCGCCGCCCACTCGTGATTCGTCTACAATCGCGCTGATGTCGAAACTGGCCTGCACTCTCTCGTTGGTCCTCGCAACATCGGGAAGCCTCTCGGCTCAGAACCCGAAGTGGCTGCTCGTCCGCAGCGATGCGCCGACGCTCGTGTCATTCTCGTGGGATCGCCTCGCGAAAGCCTACCTCGGAACCGACTATCTCATTGTTCGGGCCGGTGACGCGGACAAGCACCCGGCTTCGAGCCGCCTCGTCGTCGGCACGCCCGAGGACAACGCGCTCGTAGCAAGGCTCGCGAAGCAGCTCGGAGTCGCCTACGAGGGCAAGCGCGTGCGCTACAAGGGCCGGCTGTACCCGGGGAACGCCGGACTGTGCATCGTGACCGACGACCCCGACGGCAAGGGAACGCTGTGTCTGATGACCGGGGCCACTCCCAACGGCGCCTTCAACTGCCTCTCGGTCCGGATCGACCTGGGCCGTCCCGGCTTCGTCGCCATGACGTTCCGGCATCCGATCCAACGCGGCGCCGTGGGGCGTCCGTTCCAGGTCGCCGGCGACCGGCTGCTCGTGATCCGGCTCGACCACGATCTGTGGCGCATCCGCGACGCGCTCGCCGGTATCTCGATCGACGAGGCAGCGCTGCGCGCGAGCCGCGCGCTGAAGGGTTACGAGATCGTCTACGAGCGCGCGTTCGGAGGTGACTTCGACCTGCTCGAGTTCACACGCAGGCAGCTGCGCAAGGACGCCAAACGGCTCGACGCAACCCGCAAGCGCTTCGAGAAGCTCGACCTCGCGCACGAGCTCGACGAGCTAGACAAGAAGGTCACCAACGCGCTCGGGCCACGAAAGGGACCGCGCCCGATCGTCTACACGCCGGTGATCGGCTTTCCCGGCACGAACGCGCAGACGATCGACCCCGACCCGTTCACCGGACGGCCCCGGATCACGCTCAACCTCGCAGCGTTTGCAACGGCCGAGTCGCTCAGACTTGCTGCCACACACGAGCTCGTGCACACGCTGCAGACCTCCCACGGCGGATCGCTGCTCGCGCGCGCGGTCCACGAGGGCGTCGCGACATATGTCTCCCAGCAGCTGATCGGGTCCGCCGATCACGAGGCGTTGATGTGGACGAAAGACCAGCTGCGCTCTGCCCGGAACCGGCAAGCCGCGATCATCGCAGCCTTCGATCGGATGAAGGACGAGACCGACATGCGGCGGATCGGTGATTTCCTGTACGGCGGCCGCCCGCTGCAAGCCGTTCGGGGAGCCCCGGATCGCTCGGGCTACTTCGTCGGATGGCTCGCGGTCGCAGCCTGGCGCAACGCCAATCCGAAGCGCCCGCTCGGCGACCTGCTTCGGGTCGCGCCGCAAGCGATGTTCGATGCACTGAAGCCCGGGAAATGATGGCCGACCAACGGTGTCGAGCAGTGGGTTCCTGCCGTGTAGCGTAGCTCGCCGCATGACGAACCAGCACACCGCCTGTCCGCTCGACTGTCCCGACACGTGCACGATCGACGTGCACGTGGACGAAGGCCGCGTGACCAAGCTCACGGGCAACAGCCGCAGTCCGCACACACAGGGGTTCCTGTGCTCGAAGGTCGGACGGTTCGATCGTCACGTCTACAGCGAGGAGCGCCTGCTCGAACCCGCGATCCGCAGCGGACCGAAGGGAAGCGGTGAGTTCCGCAACGTGACCTGGGACGAAGCTCTCGATCGCATCGCGACCGAGCTGCGGACCGCACGCGACGCGCACGGCGGCGAGTCGATCCTTCCGCTCTACTACGGCGGTTCCAACGGGCTCCTGACGCAGGGCTCGGTCGACGAGCGGATGTTCCGGCGACTCGGAGCGTCACGGCTCCTGCGGACAGTGTGCGCGACCGCGACCGGTGCCGCGGTCCAAGGACTCTATGGCACGATGGTCGGGACGGCGCTGCCAGACATCGTTCACGCCAGACTGATCGTGCTCTGGGGCGTCAACCCGTCGGTCACCGGCATCCACGCGGTGCCCTACATCCATCAGGCCAAGACCCAAGGCGCGAAGCTGCTCGTCGTCGACCCGCGGGCCACGCCCTTGGCCAAGCAGGCCGACCTCCACCTCGCACCGCGCCCGGGCACGGACCTCCCCGTCGCGTTGAGCATGATCAAGTGGCTGTTCGACACCGGCAACGCCGACCTCGAATGGCTCGCCGAGCACGCGACCGGAAGCGACGAGTTGCGCGAGCGCGCCTGCCGGTGGCCGATCGCCGAAGCGGCCGAGGTCTCGGGCGTGGCCGCGACCGACATCGAGCGCTTCGTCGAGCTCTACGCCCAGGCGAGCCCGGCGCTCATCCGCGCGGGCTGGGGATCGGAGCGCAACCGCAACGGCGGCTCGGCCACGGCGGCGATCCTCGCGCTCCCGGCCGTCGCCGGCAAGTTCGGGGTCCGAGGCGGCGGCTACACACTGTCCAACTCGAAGGCGTTCGGACTCGACGCGACGAAGGCCGCGAACACCGAACCAAGAGCGACGCGTGAGATCAACATGAACCGCGTCGGCCAAGAGCTGCTCGCCCGCGACGATCCGGCGATCCGGTGCCTGTTCGTGTACAACCACAATCCGCTGGCCACTCTGCCGAACCAGGAGCAGGTCCGGCGCGGGCTGTCGCGCGAAGACCTGTTCACGGTCGTCTACGACCAGGTCCTGACCGACACGGCCCGCTACGCGGACGTGCTGCTGCCCGCGACCACGTTCCTCGAACACCACGAGCTGCGTCGCGGTTACGGCGCGACTGTCGTCAATCGCAGTGCCCCGGTAATCGCACCCGTGGGCCGGGCGCGGCCCAACTACGAGGTCTTCGCCGAGCTCTGCGACCGCCTCGAGCTGTCGCGGGTCGATGATCCGAGGACCCCGGCCGAGCTCGAGGCCGCGATCCTCGACGGCCACCCCCACGCCCGAGAGATCGCGGGCGCGCTCGATGCGACAGGCACGGCGCGGTTCGACCAGGTCGCGGGCGGGCATCCGGTGCCGTTCGTCGACTCGTTCCCCCGCACCGGCGACCGAAAGGTCCACCTCGTGCCGCGACACCTCGACGCGGAGGCCCCACACGGCCTCTACACCTATCAGGACGACCCTGCGACCGACGACTATCCGCTCGCGCTGATCTCACCATCGACGAGCAGGACCGTCAGCTCCTCTTTCGGACAGCTGATCCCAGGCGAGGTCGCGGTCGAGATCCACGCTGACGACGCGATCGAGCGCGGGATCGAAGACGGAGCGGCTGTCGAGATCTACAACGATCTCGGCCGCGTGCGCTGCTCGGCGCGCATCAGCGAAGACGTGCGTCGAGGGACCCTCTCGCTGCCCAAGGGCTTGTGGTGCCGGCACACGAGGAGCGGGACGACGGCCAACGCGGTCTCGCCCGACACGCTGACCGACATTGGAGCCGGCGCATGTTTCAACGACGCGCGTGTCGAGATTCGGCGTGACGAACACCAGGGCACTGACATAGGCAGAGACTATCGGCCATGACCCGTCGATAAGCTCTACTAATCGGCAGTGGAAGCGGTTTTGAGATCCTGCCAGAGCCGCCACTGTCGATACTGCCGGCATCGACCTTCCCGACTCAGGAGGCTCTCATGCAAGATGCGGCAGTCGCGATCGGGATCATCCTGGTCATTCTCGCGCTCGTCGGCGGGTTCATCGCGCTGCTCGGACTGCCTCGCGCGCTCCGGCGCGTAAGGACACTCGAACACGACGTCGACGACCTGCGGACCCGCTTGCGCGAGATCCGTCTCGAGCACGGACCGTTGGTCAAGGCCCCCACGCATCCGGCTCCGAAGCCTGTCGCGCAGACCGCCGAACCGGCGCAACAGCCGGCCGTTCCGAGCCCGCCGCCACCCCCGCTGCCGAAACCACGCGCCAAGGAGCTCGTCGAGTCGCTCGGTGAAGAGCCGGCCGAACCGGTTCTGACCGGCTACAGCACGGGTGAGCCGCGGCCACGCGACAACGGCATGGAGTTCCTGATCGGGACCCGGCTCATGGCCTGGATCGGCGCAGTCGTGCTATTGATCGGCATCGCGTACTTCGTCAAGCACGCAATCGACAACGCATGGATCGGGCCGCTCGGTCGGACGGTCGTCGGCGCGGTGTTCGCCACGGGACTGCTCGTTGCCGCCCACGTCAAACGGATCAAGAACCTCGGACCGTTCTCGGAGGTGCTCGCCGGCGCGGGAATCGCGATCTACTACGTGTGCGTGTTCTTCGCGTTCGGGCGCTACGAGCTGCTCGGCCAGACCGCGGCGTTCTCGGCCGCCGCGGTTACGACGCTACTCGCGATCGGCATCGCGACGGGAAACAACTGGCCGTCGACCTGTATCGTCGCGCTGATCGGCGGTTTCCTGAGCCCGGTACTGTTGTCGACCGGCGAGGCGCGACCACACGTGCTGTTCCCCTATCTCGCGATCCTAGGCGGGCTCGCGATCGGATGCGCGATGGTCCGCAACTGGCGCGGTGTCAGCCAGACCGCGTTCGCGGGCACGGTGGCGATCGCGGCAGGTTGGTATCTGGAGCACTACGACCCGACGCTGGTCTGGATCGCGACCGGGTATCTGAGCCTGTTCTACGTCATGTTCCTCGTGTTGCCGTTGCTCCACGGCTGGATCCACAAGCGTGAAGCGTCGATCGCCGCGATCGCGCTCCTGTGCTCGAACGCGTTCGCAGCGCTTGGAGCCTACTATCTGCTGCTCCGGGAGAGTCATCGCGAAGCCCTCGTCCTGCTGGTCCTCGGGCAGGCCACGCTCGTGTTCTTCGGCGCGTGGCTGTGGCACGCGCGGCTGGCCGGAGACCGGCGGACGACGCTGACTCTGCTCGTGCAAGGCCTCGTCCTGCTGTTCGTCGCCGTGCCGATCCAGTTCGAGTTCCATCTCGTCCCGATCGCCTGGGCGACACAAGCCGTGCTCCTCGCCTGGATCGCGAACAGGTTCTCGAGCCGGGTGGCGCGCGGCTTCAGCGCGGTCGGGCTACTGTTGTCGTCCGGCGCCCTCGTCTACTACCTACCGCTGCACGCCGGCGACTTCACGCCCGTGTTCAACAAGCCGTTCGCGACCTGGGCGTGGACGATCTTCGCGACCATCGCCGCCGCCAACCTCTGGGCCCGGGCCGAGCAGAACACTCGGCGGCTCACCGGCTTTGCGTGGTGGCTCGGATCGATCCTGACCGCGGCGTTGCTGCACACCGAGACCCGGAGCTACTGGCAGATGCACGCCGGCGATCTCGGCGAAATGGCGCAGACCTACAACTCGCAGTCGCTCGTCGTGCTGTGGGCGCTGCTGCCTGTCGCGCTCTGCGCGCTCGCGCGCTGGCGCAAGCGGTTGACGCCGACCTACGTCGCGATCGCGTTGCTGGGCTTCGGTGGACTCGCGTTCGTCACATCGCTCGACTACTACTACACGATGCCGGTATGGATGTTCGCCAACACCGGCTTCGCGAGCCGCGTGGTCTTCGTCGCCGCGGCAGCCCTGTGCGGCTGGCACCTGGCTGGCATCGAGTGCACGAAGCGGATCGCAGGCGTCGTGTTCGTGGGTGCGGCCGGGCTTCTGCTGTGGAACGCGCACAACGACATCTGGCGGTTCTGGGAGGCCCGAACCGCGACGGACTCGCTCGCGCTTCTCCACCGCCAGAGCACGATCGTCGGGCTGTGGGCCGTGATCATCGTTGCGGTAGGTGTCGCGCGCAGGCGCTGGCCGGCGCGGATCCCGCAGATGGCCACCAACATCGCGATCGCGCTCGGCTCGCTCGTGTTCCTGTGGTCGACGACGCACTACCCCGACGGCAGGTTCATGCTCGCACTCAACAGCAAGTTCGCGGCCAGGCTCGCGTTCGCGGTCGCCGTGTGGACGGCCGCCCGCTTGGAGCGCAGAACGCCGGTCGAGCTCGGCTCGAGAGTCGCGCACCCGGCCTACGAGGTGGTCGCCAACGTCGCGCTCGCCGGGCTCGTCGCGCTGGAGTTCATGACCTGGAGCCGCCACGCCGGCGGTGAGCTGCCGTTCCTCGGCGCAATCACCCCGGCACTCGGGCAGGGCTGCATCTCGGCCGCTTGGAGCCTGCAGGCCGTCACCGTCATCGTGCTCGGGCTCATGCGCGACCTCAAGTATCGCCGCGTGATCGGCGTCGCGCTGTTCAGCGTCGTGGTCGCGAAGGTGTTCCTCGTCGACACCCGGGAGATGGAGCCGGTCTACCGGATCCTGTCGTTCGTCGCGACCGGCGTGCTGCTCTTGGCCGGCAGCTACTTCTACAATCAGCTCGGAAGAAAGCTCAGGCCCGAGCACTAGCCCGGACTAGCGGTTAATGAGATCCCAAGTAGGTGTGAGGGTCTACCCAGAATCGAAGCGTCTCTGAGGTGAGGCGCGCCCTGATCCTGAAAGCTTCTTCGGTCGCAGCCCTACCTTCCAGGCCCTTGGCTTTGACTTCCTCTGCAATGATCTCCTTCCAGTTCTCCTCGATGAACTTGCTCCGCTTGTAGAGGGCTTGTCGCTCAGAGAAGGGTTTGGAATTGAACTCCTTCACTCGCCCCTCCCTGCGGCTCATCACCACCGCGCTGCCATAGCTTCGAGCAGCTTGGATCTGTGGGTGTTCGGCGAGGTCGATCATGTAAACCTCGAAGAATTTCACTCGCTTCGTGTGCCCTTTGAGATCCCGTTGCCGTTCGGTCAGCCGTCCACGGTACTCCGGGCCTGGTAGTAGGTCGTCAATCAACTCGTTGGTTCTCGTGTCGAGGAAGCCCTCGTCGGGGCCTGCTCGCAACACCAATGTACCGGCCGGAGCGGGGACATCCGTTGTGTCTGCGGGGACGGCGAACACTTTGCCGTCTGCTAGCAGCTTGGCCTGCGCGTAACTTTGGTAAAGTAGCTCAGAGGTGTTCGCTATGGCTATTTCCTTCTCGTCCGACTCCAAGTCCTTGTTTGCCTCAAGATCGGCCAGGCGCTTCTTTAGGGCTTTCTGAACGTGCTCCTGGTGCCTTAGCCACTTCACACGCAACCTAGGAGGTAACATCCCATAACTGTTGATCGTCGTCGACTTCGGCTGTCCGTCCTTCTTGGTTCCGTCCTTTTGCGTGATAACGACCGGTTGCCTCATTTCAACCCTGGTTCCCGGTTTCAGTAATTGCTCAGCCATCTGCCCAGCAACGTCTGATCCGTCGCCAGCGGTAACCCGAAGCACTTGCGGATCCTTCGTCTCCAAGTCAATCAGGAAGAACAGCAGGAAGCCGATGCAACCAGTCAATAGGACGGCTGCAAGGATCACGGTCATCTTGCTCATGATTCTATTGAGGCTCAGGCTTGGGCGCACACTTGTCGCACTCGTAGACAGTTTGGAATTCTGCTACAGGCGACCCAAAGCCGCTGTAGCAGAGGCCAGACGCGGCGCAAGTCACAGTGGCAAAGGCATTCTCTGTGTTGTCTTGTGTTGCGTCACAGTCGGGAACCGCACCTAGAACAATAGTCACAGGTCCAACCGGATAGTTCGCACCCGGGCTATCGAGGCAGTTCTCCCCGCCTTGGGTGGTATGATCCCCACCGAAACGAGCGAACGTAGGTTTGGAGCCGGTGTAGCACGGCGGAGGATTGATATTGTCCCCAGACACAACGAATTCTTGATCGGGGCAGCACGGAACACAACGGCAGCCCGCCTGCCAGCGCGTCTGCCCACTACCTCCTTCCGTTTCATCGAGGCAGCAACGGAGCGGTTCCACCTTGAGTTCTGTCGCGCCGCAGCAGTCTTTCACCACTTGTTTGTCGACACAGGGTCCACAGTCGCCGTTGTGCGAGTTGGAAGCAAGCCCCGTCACTACCGTGAACTTCACGCACTTGCTGCTGGAGCTGGCGAGAAGGCACAGCGAGTTCTGGCAGCCCTTGATGCAGCCGCAGTCGCCCACCGAAGAACTCTCCGCAGGCCTGGACAGTTGGCAGAAGCAGTCTCCACTCACAGCCAAGGGCCCCAGGATGACCACGAGATCCGGCGCGAGATCCGGCGCGAGATCCGGCGCGAGATCCGGCGCCTTGCCCCACGATGTCGCCAGAAGGACTGGCAACGCTAGCAGACTAAGGGGCTGCGCAAGAATAAGTTCACAGTTCGGGTCGAGCCATCGTCGTTCCCTCCGAAGGAGGGTTTCCTGGCAAGGCGCGCGGACGCAAGCGAATCAGGAGATTCGCTGAGGGAGCGTAACGCGGCCAGGGGCGGCGAGGGCCGGCCCGGGCGTGAAGTTATTCTTGCGCGGCCCCTAAGACGAGTAGTGGCTCGCGAGAAAAGTGTCTGGGGAATCACGCGCATGAGTAGCCCTCGCTGCAATGGTCTTGGGTTGTGCTCTTGGGACAGTGTACCCCCCCCTGCGAAGCTGTCGAGCAGGAGTTGTGGTCCGGATCGCATCAGCCTGTTCGTACCGTAGTCGTGTTTAAGAGGTGTCAAGGCTCGGCCAAACAGGACCAGGCCTGGTTCGGGCAACGGGAGAAGAAGAATCAAAAGCGGAAGGCGGCGGCGTTTAAGAAACCGGCTCAAGCGACGCACGAGTCGGAGAAGGGTGGTCGCGGCCGTCCCCGGTCCAGCGGAGCTTCCAAGTCGGCCTGCACCCGCGAGCTCTCGGAGTCCGCCATGTCGACGGCGTAGATTGTGAAGCGGTGGGTTGTTCCCCGAACTTCGTCTATGGGGCCAACTCGAACAGGGCGGCCAGACGCTCAGGAGGCCCAGACCCAAGACGCGCGCGGTCGATCTCGACGTAGAGACAATAGTCCGAAGCCTGACGGAGCTACAGGCCGAGCGAGACCGCTTGCGAACGACGCTCGAGAACATCTGTCGGATCTTGGCGGGATGACCTCGTCCGGAGCTCCGCTCGCCACTCGCGGATTCGGCACCCCTGACGAGCATCTTCCGGGACTCAATGGCTGGCCTGCGCTTCCCCCTGTCAACGCTTCAGAGCGCCTCGTTACCGATTTGCCTGCATGACTCGGGGCCAAGGTGGATCGCTACTCCTTTCCTTTACGACCCTTTCATTCGCTACTCCTTGCCGCCCCTGCCCGCCCCTAAGGAATGTGTCATCAGAGAGACATTCGTCAGGGCCTGCGCGCTGTATCGACGAAGGCTTCGAGCGTGGCCAGCAGAGTCGGCACGAGCCGCTCGGCCAGGTCGCTGCGATACGCGAACGGCGGGCCTTCGTCCATGTAGAGTCTCTGGCTCATCTCAAGCTGCAGCGCGTGGATCGACTCGCTCGGGCAGCCGAACGCACGGGTGATGTAGCCGCCCTTGAACGGCGCGTTGGCCCGGTAGCTGATCCCGCTCGCGTCGTGCACGCGGAGCACGGCGGCCGAGATCTCGGGCGCGGCCGAAGTCCCGTCGACGTCGCCGAGCATCAGTCCAGGCAGCGTTCCGTCGAAGAACCGGGGCACCACGCTCATGATGCTGTGCGCGTCGAACAGCAGCGCGTACCCGAACTTGTCGCGCAGGCGATCGAGCTCGGCGCGCAGGCGATCGTGATAGGGGCGCCAGTAGCGATCGCAGCGTTCGGCGACCTCGGCGTCGTCGGGCCCGTTGCCGTCCGCATAGATCGGTTGCCCCGAGAACGTCGACGTGGGCACCACGCCGGTCTCGTCGCGGCCCGGGTACAGCACCGCACCATCGGCGGGCCGGTTGAGGTCGACGACGAATCGGCTGAACCGCGCGTAGATCGTCGCCCCACCGAGCTCGGGCACGAACGAGTACAGATCGTGCAGATGCCAGTCGGTGTCGGGCAACGCACGGACCTCATCGCTCGCGAACCGCGCGGCGATCGCGTCGGGGACTTCGGTCCCGGTATGCGGAATGCTGACGAGCAACGGGATCTCGGGCGCGGCCGGTGCCCGGAAGTGATAGATCTCTGTCATGTGAGCAGCCTCCCGCACGTGGCCACGAACGCGCTCCGCAGCCGGTCTTCGTCGAAGTGCCGGTAGTCGCGAACGACGAACCGTCCGCCGACCGCGACGTCACGGACTGGAGTTCGCGACGAAGCGAACACCCAGCTGTCGATCGCCGTCTCCGGCCCGTGTCCGATCAGAGCTTCGGGATCGAGCACACAGAAGTCCGCCCGCTGGCCGACTTCGAGTTCCCCGATCGGCTGGGCCAGGGCTTGCGCGCCGCCGGCCAGTGCTCGCCGGAACAGATGCCGCCCGACGTGACGATCGAGCTCGGAATCGCCGGCGAGCACGTTGCGCCGCTCGCTCGTGAGCCGCTGGCCGTACTCGAGCAGACGGAGCTCCTGCGCCGCGTCGACAACGACGTTGCTGTCGCTGCCGATGCCGAGCCTGCCGCCGAGCTCCAGGAACCGCCCGGCCGGAAACACACCGTCGCCGAGATCCGCCTCGGTGATCGGACACAGCCCGACGACCGCCCCGCTCGCGGCGATCTGCGAGAGCTCGGACTCGAGCGTGTGCGTGGCGTGGACGAGGCACCACGACTGGTCGACAGGAACGCCGTCGAACAGATGCTCGACCGGCCTTCGCCGGGTGTGCGCAACGCAGTCCTCGACCTCGGCCTTCTGCTCGGCGATGTGCACGTGGACCGGGCAGTTGGCGAGCCCGGCAGCGCCGCTCAGGAGCTCCTGGAGCTCGGGCACCGACACGGCACGGAGGCTGTGCGGGGCGACCCCCACGCGTGAGCCCTCGCTGCCGGACGCGTGCGCTCGGACCTTGTCGTGAAACGCCAGGTACTCGGCGACCGAGTCGAACGAGAACCGCTGTTGCTGGCCCTCGACCCGCTCGCCGAATCCACCGTGGAGATAGAGCACCGGTAACAGCGTCACGGCGATCCCGGCACTGCGACCCGCAGCGAGGATCCGCGCGCTGAGCTCCGCGACGTCGTTGTAGCGACCGCCCTCGGGCGGGTGGTGCAGGTAGTGGAACTCACCGACCGCCGTCATTCCGGACTTCAGCATCTCGACGTAGAGCCACGCCGCGACCGCTTCCAGGTCCTCGGGAGAGATGCGGGCCGCGAGCTCGTACATCTTGGTGCGCCAGGTCCAGAACGAGCCCTCGGTCGAGCCGGCGATCTCGGTCCTCCCGGCGATCACGCGCTGGAAGGCGTGCGAGTGGAGGTTGGGCACACCGGGCACGACGAAGCCATGGACCCGGACGGCACCGTCCTCCGACCAACCCCGAGGTGGCGCGGCGCCGATCGTGTCGATGACGCCCTGCTCGGAAACGGTCATGTAACCCGGACTCGCCCAACCGCCGGGACGGTAGAGATGGTCGGCGACCAGGGATTGTGTCATCGGCGACATTGGTTCTTCCGGGTCATTCGACCAACCCGTGTCGACGGACGCAACCGGCGTCCCTTCCTTTGCGCTGCCCGCGCGAGTAGCCTGGAGCCGAGCTTCCATGAGTCCACATCTCGACCGCCACGACCGACCGCTGCGAAACCTCCGGGTCTCGGTCACCGACCGCTGCAACCTGCGCTGCTCGTACTGCATGCCGGAGGAGAACTACACGTGGTTCGAGCGCAAGGAGATCCTGACTTTCGAGGAGATCAGCCGCGTCGTCGACGTGTTCGTCTCGCTCGGGGTCGACAAGGTCCGGCTGACCGGCGGCGAGCCGCTGCTGCGCCGAGACCTGCCCACGCTGATCCGGCTGCTCGCCGGCAAACCGCTCGAAGACCTTGCGCTGACGACCAACGGGATCCGGCTCGTCGAGCACGCCGAGGCATTGCGAAACGCCGGCCTGCACCGCTTGACGGTCAGCCTCGACAGCTTGAAGCCGGATCGGTTCGCGTCGATCACGCGGCGTCACTCGCTCGACCGCGTGCTCGACGGGATCGAGGCAGCGCGGGCGGCCGGATTCGAGCACACCAAGATCGACACGGTCGTCATGCGCGGCGTCAACGACGACGAGCTGATCGACCTGCTCGAGTACGGACGCAAGGTCGCCGCGGAGGTCCGGTTCATCGAGTACATGGACGTCGGCGGCGCGACCCGGTGGTCGATGGACCACGTCATGACTCGCCAGGAGATGCTGGCGGCGATCGCGGAACACTACGGTCCGGTTCGGGCGCTGCCGAAGACGGACACCGCGCCGGCCGACCGGTTCGAGCTCGAAGACGGCACGCGTTTCGGCGTGATCTCGTCGACGACCGCGCCGTTCTGCGGGAGCTGCGACCGGAGTCGGCTGACAGCCGATGGGCAGTGGTATCTGTGCCTGTATGCGGCTTCGGGTCACGACCTGAAGTCGCTCCTGCGCGGCGGGGCCGGCGACGACGAGCTTCGTGAGTTCATCGATTCGACCTGGCGCGAACGCAACGACCGCGGTGCCGAGGAGCGCCTCGTCGTCCATCAGCGTTCGGCGCTGATGAATCGTTCGGGTCTCGTCGACAACCCCCATCTCGAGATGCACAAGCGCGGTGGCTGAAGGCCTTGCTAGCGCCGACGCTCCTCGAGCTCCTCGAGCGTCTTGGGCCAGTCCTTGCCGAGCAGCGCCGACAGCCCACGGTCGGCGAGCAGCTTGCCGTCGGTCTGACACGTCGGGCAGTAGTTGCACTCGTTGTCGGCATAGCGGATCCGTTGCACCTCGGTCTTGCACACCGGACAGGGTTTGCGATAGCGGCCGTGCACGGCCATGCCCTTGCGAAACGCTGTGACCTTCTTGGGCCATTCGCCGGCGGCCTCGGTGACGAGGCGCTCGGCCCATTCCGTCAACACGGCCTGCACGGCTGCGTACAGGCGGGCCACCTCGTCGGCTCCGAGCTTCTTGCTCAGCATCACGGGTGACAGCCGCGCGGCATGCAGGATCTCGTCGGAGTAGGCATTGCCGATTCCGGAGAACACCGCCGGGTCGGTCAGGCAGCGCTTGAGCGTGCGGTTCTCCCGCTGCAGCACGGACGCGAAGTCTTCGAGCGAGCACCCGATCAACTCGAGTCCACCTCGGTCGAACTCGTCGAGCCCGGACCGGCCGCGAACGACGTAGAGGGAAGCTCGCTTCTTGGGCCCGGCCTCGGTCAGGACGAGCGTGCCCGAATCGAACCGGAACAGCGCGAGCTCTCGCTTCGGCGGAAGCTTGCCGGTCGGCTTCGGGTCTTCGTCGCGCCATTGGAGCCGGCCGGCGATCATCAGGTGCAGAACGAGGAACCGCTCGTCCTCGAGCTCGAACACGATGCGCTTGCCGATTCGGTGCAGGTCGACGACGCGCCGGCCGAACGTGTCCGTGATCGCCGGCTCGACCGAGCGTAGGACGAACGGGCTGCGCAGGTTGACGGACTCGAGCACGTGGTCGAGGACCCGCGGGCGCAGGCTCTCCAGGTAGAGATGAAGGTCGGGATACTCGGGCACTGCGACCCATGATAGTCGCAGCGGCCGGTCAGAACCCGGAGCTAGCGCGGCCGGCGGCGGTCGTGGCGGCGACGGCGCATTGGCAGCGCCCCTTCGCCCTTGCCGAGCCCGAGATCGGAGACCTTGCATTCGAGCTTGACGAGCTGCTCGCGCTCGCGAAACGCGTCGGCGAGCCGAGCTTCGAGCCGGCGGACCTTGCGGGCATCGACCTCGTGGGTGACCGCGCGCTCGCGCAGCCCCTCGATCCGTTCCTCGAGCTCGGCGATGCGCGAGTCACACGCATCGAACTGATTGAGCAGCATTTGATACTCGCGGATCCGTGTCGTCGGGTCTTGCGAGTAGTCCTCGCGCAGCACGCTCGCGACCACACTCCACGACGCCTTGGCCTTGGACGTCTGGAGCAGCTTGACGCGCTTCTTCCCCGACGTGCTGAGCAGCAGCAGATGCGCAGCTCTCGTGCCCCCGAACAGCTTTGCGAACGTATGCCCGGGCTGATTGGCATCGCGCGGCAGCCGAATGCAGTGGAACCAGCGCGACGCGAGTCGGAAGCGCTCGCTCTTCAGCAGGCGGTCGATCAGGCTCGCGAGCTTTCGGTCCTTGATCCCGCGATGATCGCGGAACACCAGCAGCGGCCGCGGATCGCGGCCACGCAGCTTCTTCAGTACCGCGTCCACGGACAGCTCTCGCTCTGACTTCGGCCGTTGATCCGCCTCGAGCGACACGACGTGCGGAGTCTGCCAATCGATCAGCAACCGAGCTCGCGCGCTGTGCTTGCGGGGCCAGCTCGCGGTGCTCGCGCCGATGCACTGGGCCGCGAGCGGACTGCCGAACACGGACAGGGCGGCGGCGCTCAGGGTAGCGAGCCGGAGGACCTGGGGGGCGGCTTTCGGAAGCACTCGGGCGATGCGAAAGGACATGGAGCTGGCGCCTGGGCTGTCACCTTGGACAAACCCTGTTTCCGCCACGCCGACCTGGGGGACGGCAAACTGACCAGGATCTTCGACGCCACGGTAACCACTTATATGAACGCTGGTTACGGACGATTACCACGGCAGGGGTTCGCCGTCGATTCCGAAGAAGCACCCGTTGTCGCTCGGCCCGAGGCGCTGGATGATCCGAATCATCGCTGCCACCGAGTCCTGGACCGACAGGGTCGCGTTGGGCCCGCCCATGTCCGTTCGGACCCAGCCGGGGTGGAGCACGACACAGGTGATCCCGCGCGCTCCGAGCTCGATCGCGGCGTTCTTGGTCGCCATGTTGAGTGCCGCCTTGCTCATGCGGTACGCCCACCACGCACCCGACTCGTTGTCGGCGATCGAGCCCATGCGCGAGGTGATCTGCACGGCTCGTGGGTTCGTGCCCTGCTCGAGGACTTTGGCGAGCCCGCGAAGCATCCGAATCGGCCCGAGGACGTTCGTGTCGAACACCTTGATCGTCTCTTCGAGGTCGAGGTTCGCGAGCCGCTCGTCAGTAGGGCCCGCGGTGCCGGCGTTGTTGATCAGGATGTCGAGCGACGCCCAGCGATCGCGAAACCGGCTGAGGGCGGCCTCGACGCTCTCGTCGTCGGTGACGTCGCAGGCGTCGACCACGAGGCTCGGTGACTCCTCGGAGAGCCGGTGCAGTTCCTCGGCGCGGCGTGGATCTCGAGCCAGCGCATGGACCTCACAACCGGCGTGCAGCCACTGGCGTGTGAACTCGAGTCCGAGCCCGCGACTGGCCCCGACGACCATGACCTTGGTGTTTGCCATGCCCGCGACTTTGGCTCGCGAACCCGTGTCCTGCAAGACGGTTTCACAGGAGTCTACACGTCGCTACCGTAGCGGAATGGTGTTCCGCAAGTCCGTCCGCTACAGGTTCGGAGACATCGACGATGCCGGCATCGGGTATTACCCGACGCTGCTCCACTACTTCCACTGCTGCTTCGAGGACTGGTGGTCGGACGCGCTCGGAACGCCCTATCCGACGGTCCTGCACGAAGAGAAGCTGGGATTCCCAGCCGTCAATCTCGACGTCGACTTCTTGTCGCCGGTGCGCTACGGCGACGAGCCCGAGATCTGCCTGACGATCGTCAAGCTCGGGACCACGTCGGTGCAGTTCGGGATCTGGATGGAGAACGAGGGTCGCGTGATGTGTCGCGCCCGGATCACGACGGTCGCCGTCGACATGGACACGATGGCCAAACGCGAGTTGCCCGAGTCCTGGCGCAAGAGGCTCACGCCGCTCGTCGATCCGGACGCATACCCCGCGTAGCAAGTGGAAGAAACGTCTCGGGGACAAATGGTGCCACCAACAACCCAAGTGGCACCAATCGTCTCGGGGACGAATGGTGCAATCAGCCGCCGTGGCCGATCGCGCCGTCGCCGAACTTGTCCTGGATCTCGTCGAGCGCGTCGAGCAGGCGCTGGCTCTTTCCCTCGTGCTCGGTCGGCTCCTCGAACAGGGCGCCTTGCCGCCGGGACGGCTCGGAGGTCAGCTCGCTGACGCCCACACCGAGGAGGCGCACCGGGCGGCCGGGTTCGCGGGCAGCGTCGAACAGTTGTTTGGCGACGCGATAGATCTCGAGGTCGTCCTGCGTAGCGCGTTCGACGTGCTTCTGACGACTCAACGTCACGAACGGCGGAAACCGGAGCTTGAGCTTGACCGTGTTGCCGTAGAGATCGCTCCTGCGCAGGCGGCGTCCGACCTGTTCGCTCAACCGCAAGAGCGTGCGATGGCAGTCCGCAGCCAGGATCAGATCCTGGTCGAAGGTCACCTCGTGGCTGATCGACCTCGCGCCGCGGCCCGACTCGACGGCCCGCGCATCGAGCCCGCGACAGATGCGATGGAAGTGGCGCCCGGTCGCGTCCCCGAACGCGTCGACGAGAGCCGCCTCGCTCGCGGCTTGCACGTCGCCGATCGTCGACCAGCCGAGCTCCGCGAACCGCTGCTGCGCGCGCTTGCCCGCGCCCCACAGCCTCCGCACCGGCAGCGGCGCGAGGAACTCGACCTCCTGTCCGGCAGGCACGACAACGAGACCATCGGGCTTGTCGAGATCCGACGCGACTTTGGCGACGAACTTGGTCGCCGCGACTCCGACCGACACGCGCAGTTGTGTGGTCTCGAACACGCGCCGCTTGATCTCCTTGGCGATGTCGACTCCAGACCCGAACAGCAAGCCGCTGCCCGATACGTCGAGGAACGCCTCGTCGAGCGACAGCGGCTCCACGAGCGGCGAGTAGTCGTCGAAGACCGCGCGGATCTGCTTGGCCACGCGTACGTATTCGCCGATTCGCGGGCGGAGATAGATGCCTTCGGGACACAGGCGCTTGGCTCGCGCGGTCGGCATCGCGGAGTGCACACCGAACACACGCGCCTCGTAGGAAGCCGTCGAGACGACACCGCGCCGTCCGAGGCCGCCGACGATCACGGGCTTGCCGCGCAGTTCGGGATGATCGCGCTGCTCGACGGCTGCGTAGAACGCATCCATGTCAGCGTGGAGGATGCAACGGTCAGCAGTCATGGCGTCGTGATCCTATCACCTGTGGATTGATCTACTCCGCCCCCACACACAGCGGTATAAGGAACCGTCCCCCCGGTTGCCAGGTGCCGATGAGCAAGGTCGACCAATTCGAGAGTGCGTTTCGCTCGGCCGCCAAGCAGGTTTTCACGTATCAGCCGATCGTGCTCGAGCGCGCGCTGATCGTGACCGACCGGTATTCGACGGATCAGGCGTTCAGCAGCCAGGTCAAGACGCTCGTCGAGAGCTCGCAACCCGACAAGACCGCGCTCGACTGGGGGATCGTATCGCCGGACGACTATGATTCGATCGGCAAGCTGCTCGCGATCGTCGAGGCCCGCAAGCCCGACCTGATCGCCACGCATCGCTGCCTCGACTCGGACGAGTTCGAGTGGTCGTATACCCTGGGCGAGTACCTCGACGTCCTGACCCAGACGACGATCGTGCCCGTGCTGGTGCTGCCCCACCCGAAGTGTCCGACGTGCGATCCGAAGCTCGAGACGGACACGGTCATGGCGATGACCGACCACATGACCGGAGACGACCGGCTGGTCAACTACGCCGTCGAGATGACGCAGCCCGACGGGACCCTGTTTCTGACCCACATCGAGGACGAGACGGCATTCGAGCGCTACATGGACACGATCTCGAAGATCCCGACCATCGAGACCGAGCCGGCCCGCGAAGCGATCCTGCAGCAGCTGCTCAAGGAGCCCCGCGACTACATCGCCTCGTGCCGCGACGCACTGCAGAACGCGAACCTGCCGATTCGCATCGAGCCGGTCGTCGGACTCGGCGACCACTTGCACGAGTACGAGCAGCTGATCGCGACCCACGACGTCGACCTCCTCGTCTTCAACACCAAAGATCACGGGCAGTCCGCAATGCACGGCCTCGCCTACCCGCTCGCCGTCGAGCTACGCGACACGCCGCTCTTGATGCTGTAGTCCGGACTCCATGATCTCGACCCTTCTCCTGCTGTCGCAGACCCACGACGCCGAGCTCGCTCCTCCCGACGTTCCGATCGCCACGACGCTGTTCTTCGCCGCGATCCTCGTGGCGGTCATCGTGTGCCTCGCGCTCGAAGAGAAGCTACACGCGAAGAAGTCACTGATCGTCGCCGTGTTCGCTTCGATCTGCCTGTTCCTCGGCTCGATCATGCTCGATCTGCCGTTCGGACCCTACAAGATCGGCGATCACCTGATCCCGATCCCCGAGTACATCACGACGATCGACTGGAGCGTGATCGCGATCATCTTGGGTGCCAGCCTGTTCATCGACGTCGTGTCGAGGTCGGGACTGTTCACGTGGATCGCCGTGCGTCTCACCAAGGTCAGCCGCGGAGACCCGGTCCGGCTGCTGTGGTTCTACGGAGTCATGACGGTCGCGTTCTCGGCTGTGCTCAACAACGTGACAGCGATGATCATCGTCGGGTCCCTGACCGGCGTGTCACTCGGCAAGCTCGGCAGCAAGGACAAGCTGCTCGGATTCCTGCTGATCGAAGGACTGCTGACCAACGTGGGCGGCCTGCTGACCCTGATCAGCTCTGTGCCGAATATCATCGTCGGCACGACGGCCAAGATCAGCTTCATGGCGTTCTTCATCAAGGCCGCCCCGTTCGTCGTCATCGCGACGGTCGTGACGATCGTCATGGGTGCGTGGCTGTTCGGGATCAAGCGCCTCGTCACCGACGAGGAGAAAGCAGAGGCCGCGCGCCTCGTCGCCGGCTTCGACGAGAACGACGGGATCGAGAGCGTGGCGTTCTTCTGGCTGAGCGCGGTCGCGCTGACGCTGTTCATTCTGATCATCGCGACGACCTCGGTCATCCCGCACATCAGCCAGCTAGGGATGGGCTTCGTCGCGTTGAGCTTCGCGACGTTCATCCTGATTCGCTACAAGGCCACGGTCGATGGCTTCTACCAGGGCATCGACTGGGATCTGCTCGCGTTCTTCGCCGGGCTGTTCATGATCATCAACGTCATGGAGCACGCCAGAGTGCTCGCCCTCATCGGCAACGGCCTGACCTGGGTCATCGATCTCGGCCCGACGCTCGGCACCGGCGCGGTTCTCGTGTCCGCGGCCGGGTTCAGCTCGGTTACGGACAACATCCCGTTGTCCGCGATGCTGGCCAAGATCATCTCGGGCCTCCCCGGCCCCGAAGGCGCGGTGCGCACCGGCTCCGATCCCCTGTGGTGGTCGGTCATCTTCGGCGCGAATCTCGGCGGCAACATCACCCCGATCGGTTCGGCCTCGACGCTCGTCGCCGTGACGATCATCCACAAGTACGAGATCAAGCTGTCGTTCGCCGCCTTCGTCGTGAAGGCGATCCCGTACGCTCTCGTGCAAATCGGGCTCGCGACCGTCTACGTGCTCGTAGTGCTCGGTTGACGGCGTGTCGCCTCAGCCGCTCGGGCTCGCGAAGTGGTTGTTGAGCGTCTGCACGTATTCTTCCGCGCTTCCGGTGACACCCTCGACCTTTGCGGCCGCGGCCGTGCTCCAGCCGGCCGGATGCTTGGCGAAGATGCTGCGCCACCATGCGGTGCTGTGTTCGAACGCGAGCGCCACCGCGCAGTGGTACGGGTCCGGCCCGAGATCGCGGTTGAGACCGTCGCGAACGTGGTTCGCGCACAGCCGGCGGATCTTCCAGTGCACGAACGAGCCGAGGCCGACGATGACGAGCGTCACGAACCAGAAGAGGAACGAGCTGCCCATGAAGGCTTCCCACCACGGCGGTGAGAACTTGATTCCCTTCCACCATCCCGCGCGGATCGTGCTCACCAAGGCGATCAAGGACGCGACCCCGAACACCGACGAGCTCGACCAGATGACGAGCCGCCGCCAGTGGTCGAGTGCTTCGTTCAACTGCGGGACGACCGTCTCGGCGATGTGCCGGGCGTTGTGGTCGAGGACGCCGACGACGCGGTAGGAGCGTCCGACCTCGACCTGCTCGATGCGCTGCTTGATCTCGTCGAGATCGGCGTCGCGCTTGGCCTCGAACCGGCGCTTGAGCTCGGGGTTCTCGATTCGCACCGGAATGTCGGGGTTGGAGATGCAGTAGAACCGGCCCGCGGTGAGCCCTTTCTCGGCCATCGCCCGCTGCCATGCAGCAACGACTTCCTCGGCGTTGTCCTCGTGGAGCGTCGTGTCGATCTGGTTGAGGACGTAGAGGATCTTGGTCGAATCGGGTAGACCGCGCGTGCGCGCGACGAGGTGCTCGAGCGTGTCGCGCATCGCCCCCGGCTCGGGGTGGCGGGCGTCGAAGAACACGATCACGAGATCCGACAGACGGATCATGTGATTGCAGATCCTGAGCGTCGACGTGCGCTGCGCATCGGCGTCGAAGCCGGGCGAGTCGATCAGGATCTTGCCCTTCAACCGCTCACTCGGGCAGGTCTTGAGCTGCAGGTAGGTGTCGATGCGCTTGCCTTCACCCGGCGCGACCTTCTCGATCTCGTCGCTCATCCCGAAGAACGGGAACCGCACGTCGGTGTTGAGCGCGAGCCCCGGCAGGACGCGCACGTGGTTGTCGCGGCTGTAGCACACGACCGTGAACTTGTCGTCCACGGCCTGGTTGCCGGTGCGCTGCAGATCATAGCCCAGGTAGTGATTGACGAAGCTCGACTTGCCGGCCGAGAACGTGCCCAGGATCGAAACCAGCGGCCACCACGGAATCTGCGAGGCGAACGACCGGTCGCGCGGCAGGAGACCCATGCGATAGGCAATGCGGTCGAGCACGCGGAAGCTCTGCACGGCGCCGACGAGGACGGGGTTCTCGTCCTGCAGGTGCTCTTCGAGCGTCTTGAGCCGCTGTCGAATCGACGGCGCGACGCCGTGATGCGTGCGCGGCATCTCGGACGCGAGCTTCTCCTCTTCGGGCGGGGGCGCCGCGGGGCTCGCGGCGGGAGCGGACGGGCCCTGCTG